>ERZ1026772.480-NODE-480-length-29321-cov-6.227431_pt1 | contig 29321 bp, 27 predicted proteins | sample MGYA00380124_ERZ1026772 | MGnify/ENA primary metagenome ERZ1026772 (study PRJEB33269, sample SAMEA4719760) | human gut metagenome | biome: human-associated habitat; feature: organic feature; material: feces | place: Cameroon | collected 2013-10 ...
AGCTTTTCCCTCTCACCAGCTCCGCTGGTGGTTTTCTTCTTCGCTGAAGCGACAAATAAAAAAGCCGCCGCTTTTATGCGGATCGGCTTTTTTATTGGGGCACTATTATTAGGCCTCGGCGCTTGCGCTGACGCTGGGCAGCGCGCGGACAACCTTGCCGCTGCGCAGGCAGCGAGTGCACACATTCAGGTGCGTAGGACGGCCATCGACCAGCACGCGAACGCGCTGAACGTTGGGAGCGTACATACGACCGGTCTTGTTTTCAGCATGGCTGACGCGATTGCCGTTCATCAAACCCTTGTTGCAGACTTCACAGTACTTGCCCATTTTTTACACCTCCCTGTCGGAGATTGCCTTACGTCACGCGGCAGGGCCGCGGGAAAGCCTCTTATGACAGCTTGACCATTTTACCATAGGAATAGAACAATTGCAAGTCTTTCCTCAAAATTTTTGTAAAGCTTGTGCTTTTGCGGCGAATTTCCTGCAAAAACGCCCCTTCCGGCTTATAGCCGCAGGCCCTTCACATCCTTCACGCGCGATAAAATGACGCTGCTCTCAATGCGCTCCACGCCGGAAAGCTGATCCAGCACCTCGCACGTCAGCGTTTCCAGCTCCTCCTGACTGGCGGCCACAGCGTGCACATGCAGGCGGCATGCGCCCGTCACGCGGTAAATCTGGGTGATGCTCGGACAATCCTGAAGCGCCGCGATCACGCGCGGCAGGGCCTCGGGGCGCGTTTCAATCTCATAATAGCAGGATACGGCGCTGCCCAGCCGCTGGGGATTGACGATGACCGTGTAGCCCTCGATCACCCCGCGCTGCTCCAGCGCGTCCATGCGGTTTTTGATGGCCACGCGCGACAGCCCCAGCCGCTCGCCTAACTCGGAGTAGGTGTAGCGCGCGTTCTGCGTCAGCAGATCCAGCATTTTGCGATCAATCTCATCCAGCCCGCTCAGATACATGGCCATCCCTCCTCGATGTTGCTGGGCTGATTATAGCACAGTTTTTCATTGATTTCAATATGTAATTTGCAGCTTGCGTTTTGCAATTACGCATGCTATAATGAGCGCTGAAAATGCCACCCTGGAGGGAAAATCCATGTATCGAGATCTGACGCGCGGGCCGATTTCTCGCTCGCTGATCCTGTTTGCGCTGCCGATGATGGCAGGCAACCTGCTGCAGCAGTTCTATAATATTGCCGATACGCTGATTGTCGGGCGCGCGCTGGGGGCGGGCGCGCTGGCCGCGGTGGGCTCCGCCTACACGCTGATGACCTTTCTGACCTCCGTCTTTTTGGGCTTGTCCATGGGTGCGGGCGCGCTGTTTTCCATCTATCAGGGGCGCGGAGATCAGCCTGCCCTGCGCGCGGGCATTGCGCACGCGCTGGTGCTGATTCTATCCGTCACCCTTGTGATAAACGCCGCTGTTTACGCATTTTTGCCGCAAATTCTGGCCTTTTTGCGCGTTCCGGCCGAGGTGTGGGATGGCATGCGGACGTATCTGCTGATCATCTTTGCCGGGCTGCTGGCTACGTCTATCTATAATTATCTGTCCTGCCTACTGCGCGCGCTGGGCAATTCCACCGTGCCGCTCCTGTTCCTGGCCGTATCGGCGCTGCTCAATGTGGCGCTGGATTTACTGTTTGTGCTGGGGCTGCACTGGGGCATTGCCGGGGCGGCATGGGCAACGGTTATCGCGCAGTATATATCAGCTGCCGGGTTGAGCCTTTATGTGCTTGCGAAATGCAAGGAATGGCTTCCCAAACGCGCTGATTTTCGCTACAATCGCGGCGTAATGCGCGAAATTCTCAGCCTTTCCTGGCTAACCTGCGCGCAGCAATCGGTGATGAACTTTGGTATTCTGATGGTGCAGGGGCTGGTGAACAGCTTTGGCGAGACAGTGATGGCCGCCTTTGCCGCGGCGGTCAAGATTGACACCTTCGCCTACCTGCCCGTGCAGGACTTTGGCAACGCGTATTCCACCTTTGTGGCGCAGAATTTCGGCGCGGGCGATCCCGCGCGTATCCGTGCGGGCACGCGGCGGGCGTTTTTGATCAGCACGGCGTTCAGCCTGGCGATATCGGCGCTGGTATGCGTTTTCGCCGCGCCGCTGATGGGCGTCTTTGTCAGCGCTGATGAGACGGCCGTGATTGCCAGCGGCGTGCGCTATCTGCGCATCGAGGGCGCATTTTATGCGGGCATCGGCTGCCTGTTTCTGCTGTACGGCTATTTCCGCGCTATTCAGCAGCCGGGCATGTCGGTGGTGCTGACGGTGATCTCCCTGGGCACGCGCGTGGCGCTTGCCTATCTGCTCTCAGCCGTCTGGGGCGAGGCCGGCATTTGGGCCGCCATCCCCATCGGCTGGATCCTGGCCGACGCCGTTGGGCTGCTGCGGATGCGGCGGAGAAATTGAGGGGGACGGTACTTTCTTGGAGCCATAGCGCCGCCGCAGGCGGCTGAGGGCGCGCAATTTTGTAAATTGCCGCCCGAAACCCGCGCTTGCCGTAAGGCAGTAGCGCGGGGCGTACAAGGAAAGCACCAAAGATGGCTGCGTTGTCCGCTGCCACGGGGGCATAGTTGGGTGCGGGAATCGGGCACGGCGGGGTGCGTTAGTTGGGGTAGAGCATCCAGGTGGCATAAAAAGCGCCGACAAATAAAAACGCTGTCTGGATAAAACCAAACAGCATTTTTTTAACCATTTTTTCAGCTCTTTTATTTGCAGTTCAGCGCCGCCAGCGTCCGCAGGTCGCCCATGATCAGCTCCTTGCTGATATGCTCACCCGGCGCGTATTCCAGGATCCACTCGGCGTTGGGCGCGGTGCGGTTGGTCAGCAGCAGCAGCTCGCACATTTCCTCAGCCGTGTAGTAATTGCCCGGCTCGAACATCGGGCGATGGCTATCGGCGCTGCCGTTGTTGTTATGCAGATGGAAGGAATGAATGCGCGTGCCCAGCGTGCGCAGCACATGGGGCACATCCCAGTGGTTGATGAAGGCGTGGCCGATATCAATCAGCGAGCCCACCTCGGCAGGCAGCTGCTCAAACAGCGCCAGGTACTGATCCTGATCAAAGAGCACGCCGCTCTTGGTGCGCACGCCCACGTTTTCCACCGTCAGGTTGATCTTGCGCTCCACCGCCATGTTGGCTACGGCCTGAATGGCCTCGGTGGCATAGCCGCGCAGGGTATCCTTATCGGTCTCGGGGATGTTCTGCATATGGTGGGTATGCAGCACGATGGAGCGCGCCCCAAACTCCTGATACACATCAAACGCGCGCTGCCAGCAATCCAGAAAATGACGGCGCTCCTCGCTATCGGGGGCGGAGGCAGCCTCGCAATCCACAAACGGGCCGTGGAAGGTCAGCGGCACATCGGCCAGCCGCGCCTTCTGCAGCGCCTGCTTGGCCATGAAATCGGGCTTATCGGTGTAAATGGCCAGTTCCACGCCCGTGCCTGCCTCGCGGACGGAGCGAACCACGTCCAGCAGGAAATCATAGTCGTCATAATGGATACAGTAGGCAGCGTTGATAATTTGATGCATAAAAGCTATACTCCTTTCCGATTTCAGCGATCGGTTGATTGTGCTTTAGCGTCCTTCAGCATAAGCTCGCGCAGCGTTATGCCGCTCAGGTATCCGCGCACCACATCCTCCAGTCCCTGCCACAGCGGCAGCGTGGGGCATTGTCCGCTGCGGGGACAGGCGTTTGGCGCGTGCTCCAGGCAGGCAACCGGGGCAAGCGAACCCTCGGTGACGCTCAAAATTTGATACACCGTGTATTCCTGCGGCGCCTTCAGCAGGCGATACCCGCCCTGATGCCCGCGCACGGCGCGCAGAAGCCCGGCCTGCGTGAGCTGAAGGGCGATCTGCTCCAAATACTTTTTGGATATTTCTTCGCGCTGCGCCGTATCCTTCAGGGCCACATAGCCCTCGCCCTGGTGGACGGCGATGTCCAGCATCATGCGCAGGGCATAGCGGCCCTTGGTGGAGATTTTCATATCGGTCAACTCCCGAACAAATCACTCAATTATTATCATACCATGGATTGGCCGAATTAGCAAGTGCATGTAAATCCTATAAAGCCTATTGATTTAATAGGCATATGTGCTATAATATTGCGGCAGCCCGCCCGTTCGGGTCGCGCGCAACGCATTATTCCTGCGGGAGGAACGCCATGAAAAAGTATTTTGCTCTTGCCCTGCTGCTGATCCTGACGGCCCTGACCGGCTGCGCCGCGCAGCAAACGCAGGCAAATTTTACCATTTCACGCGATCAATTAACCACCGAGCCGCTATTTATGGATGTGAAGCAGGGCAAAACGGCCATGCAGATCATCGCCCTGCTGGATGCGGACGGCACGCCCCGCCTGGCCTACAATACCTGCCAGGTGTGCGCCGGCTCGCCCTACGCCTACTTTGCCTATCAGCAGGGCGCGCTGGTATGCCAGAACTGCGGCAACGCCTTTGACCTGTCCTCCGTCGGCCAGGCGGCGGGCGGCTGCAATCCCCTGCCCGTGACGGATTACCAGACCGACGCGGATACCATTACCATTCCCGCCGCGGCGCTCAAGCAGGCCAGCGCCGCCTTTGCCAACTGGAAGAAGGGCCTGCAATGAGCGTGACGACCAAACGCCTGATCATCGGTGGCATGACCTGCCCCCACTGCCAGGCGCGCGTGCAGCAGGCGCTGCTGGGCGTGCCCGGCGTGGCGCGCGCGCAGGTGAGCTATGATCGCGGCACGGCCGATGTAACGCTGGATCCGGAGAAAGCAACGCTTGCCGCCCTGCGCGCGGCCATCGAAGGCGCGAGCTATCGCCTGCTGGACGCGCCCGAGCGCACAAGCCTGCTGCGCGCGGCAGGGTATCTGCTGCTGATGGCGGCGCTGTTTATGCTGCTGCAAGCCACGGGGCTGCTCAATCGCCTGGCCCCCGGCCAGCTGGCGCAAAGCGGCATGGGCTATGGCATGCTGTTCCTGGTGGGATTGATGACCTCGGTACACTGCGTAGCCATGTGCGGCGGCATCAGCCTGTCGCAATCGCTGCCGGGAGGACAGGCGCAAGCCAAGTCCTCCACCCGGCAGGCGCTGACCCCAGCGCTGCTGTACAACGCGGGGCGGGTGATCTCCTATACCCTCACGGGGCTGATCTTCGGCACGCTGGGCATGCTGTTTGGCGCGGGGCTGGATACCTCGCTATCCGTGCTGGCGCAGGCGGCGCTCAAGGTCGTGGCGGGGCTATGCATGCTGGCGATGGGGCTAAACCTGCTGGGGCTGTTTCCCGCCCTGCGCAGGCTGCGGCTGCGCCTGCCCCGCCTGCCAAAGCGGCTGCGCCCGCGCGCCCCGCTGACCGTGGGGCTGCTCAACGGCCTGATGCCCTGCGGCCCGCTGCAAGCCATGCAGTTAGCCGCGCTGTCCAGCGCAAGCCCGGTGCGCGGGGCGCTGTCCATGCTGGCCTTCAGCCTGGGCACGGTGCCGCTGATGCTGGGGCTGGGGTCGCTGGTATCGCTGCTGGGTCAGCGCTTCCGGCGCGCCGTCACGGCAGGCGGCGCGGTGCTGGTGGCCGTGATGGGGCTGTTCATGCTGTCCCAGGGCGCGGCGCTGGCCGGCATGCTGCCCGCCGCCGCCCAGCCGGGCGTGCAGGCGCAAGCCGAGGCCGGGGTGCAGGTGGTGCGCAGCACGCTCCTGCCCAATAGCTATCCCAGCATCACCGTGCAGGCCGGCGTGCCCGTGCGCTGGGAGATCGACGCGCCCAGCGGCAGCATCAACGGCTGCAACAACCGCCTGATCATCCCCGCCCTGGGCATGGAATACATCTTCCACACGGGCAAGAACGTGATCACCTTCACCCCGGAGCAATCCGGCACGCTGCCCTATACCTGCTGGATGGGCATGATCCGCGGGGTGATCACAGTGGAAGACCCTTTAGAAAGCACCGCAGTAAGCTAAAGCAAAAGGGCTCTCTCAAGCAGAGAAAGCCCTTTTTCAATGCGTTCAATTACTTTTCGATATGCTCAAAGAAATCGTTCCCGGCCTCATCCTCGCCCACGGTGGAGAACACCAGGGTGTAGAGCGTGCTGTCAAAGCGCGAGCCCTTATAGGCCACCTGCCAGCGGTCGTCCTTGGTTTGGGATTCATGCCAGGCAAAGGCGCGGCGCGCCACCTGGAAGCCCGTATCCCCGCCAAAGGCGGACAGCGGCTGCGACCAATCCATCACGGTGGTGGGCTGGCTGCCCAGGTGACGATACAGCTTTTTCACCTGCCACACGCCGTATTCCTGCGCGCTCTGGGGATCATAGGATGCGTCCGCGGCCAGCTCCACCGCGGCGGTGTACACCGCGTCGGATACCACCAGGTGCTGCGTGTGGCCGTACTCGCCCTTGACGTCCTGGGTCAGTATCACCTCGGGCTGATAGCGGCGGATGGCGCGCACGATGCGCGTGTAGGTATTTTCACGCCCCCAGCGCGCATAAGCGCCGTTCATATCGTCATTGCGCCCATCGCTGAAGGTGCCGATATCGGGATAGCTGCGCACCCCGCACTCCCACAGGCCGCACAGCAGCTCCAGGCGGCGCAGATAGCTATTGCAGGCCATGTACATCACCTGCACGGCCATGCCGCGCTCACCGGCATAGGTGGGCAGCGCGCCGCCAAACCACAATAGCTCGTCGTCCGGGTGTGCCACGATCAGCAATAGATCCGCCTTCTCGCAGGAAGGCTGCCATTCGCGCGCCTCGATGGCGGGGATATCGCCGGGGGTGAACACGTTGATCTGCCGCAGGGACAGGGGCAGCTTCTCGCCGTCCCTGGCAAATACCAGGCGGAAGCGCTGGCTGCGGGCGGGAAAGGCGGCGTAGCCCTGGGCATAATCGCCCGTGTACGCGCCGATCTGCTGCCAATCGCCCTGCGCATCCTGCGCCTGCACCACATAGGGCAGGATATGCTCGCCATACTGCACGCACACCGCGTCCACGGTCTGGCCGTTGGGATCGATATAGAAGGTATGCTCCACAGCCTCGGCGCCGTTCACCTCGGTCAGCAGGCGGCCGTCGTTCAGGCGGCTGGCCAGCTCGGTGCCATTGGCAAAGTAGATGCGGCAGGAGCGGTTAACCTGCCGGCTCTGCTCGGCCACGGACAGGCAAGGCAGGGCCAGCAGCAGGCACAGCAGCAGACACAGGGCGGATTTTTTCATCAGGGTCAGTCCTTTTCGTATTTATGGCTGGGCGGTGGTCAGATCGCTTTCCGGGATGTTTTCAAACAGATCGTTCCCGGCCTTATCCTCGCCCACGGCGGTGTAGGCCAGCGTGTACAGGCAGGGCGAATGCTTGGCGGATTCCCCCACCATGGCCCCGGCGGTGGTGGTTTCGTACTTTTGATAGGCTTCCCAGGCCACCTGATAGGCCGTCTTGCCCTCCAGGCTTTCCAGCGGCGTGCTCCAGCTGATGCGGATGGGGCTGTCGCCCTCGTGCAGATACAGCTTTTTCACCTGCCACGCGCCGTACATGCTGGCGCTGGCGGGGTCGTAATTGACGTCCGCGGCCTTTTTCACCGCGCGCAAAAGCGAGCGCGCGCAGGCCATATGCACGCCGTGGCCGTCCTCGCCCTCGATGGCGTGGGTGACGACCACCTCGGGCTGATAGCGGCGCAGCAGCTGCACCACATAGCGGTCGGTCGCCTCGATGCCGCCCCACTGGCTGAACGCCTTGGAAGCCTGGGTGGTTTTGAGATCCTCAAACATGCCGATATCAGGGTAGCTGCGCAGCCCGCAGGCATGCATGGCGTTGAGCATTTCCAGCCGGCGGCAGGAATTGACCATGGTCATCGTGGCCACGGCCACGCTGTAGCCCTTGCCCACGGCGTAGTAGGGCACCAGGCCGCCGAACCATTGCAGCTCGTCGCCCGGATGCCCGGCCAGCACCAGCAGATCAGCCTTTTGCACGCTGCTTTCCCAGATGTTCACCAGGCTGTCGTCGCGCTCGCCCTGGCCAAAGAGGTACAGCTCGCGGATGAACAATTGCAGCGGCTTATCGCCCGTATCAAAGCGCAGGCGAAACTGCGTCAGCGGCTCAAACTGCACATAGGCCTGGGCATAGGGCTGATTCCAGCTGGCCAGATCCACCCACTCGCCGTTATAGTCAATCTGCACGGTGAAGGGCATGATGTTATTGCCAAACTCAATGTACACGGCCGAGCATACCTGGCCATCCTGCATGGAAACTTCAATCACCGGCTCGCGGCTTTTCTCGGCCTGCAGGGCGGTGGAGCGGTCGCGATCCAGCATGCGGCCCAGCGTGCCGCCGTTGGGCGGCGCGGTAATCTGCGCGCTGGCCGTCACATCCTGCGCGGTATCAGCCAGCGCCGCGGCGCACAGCAGAAGGGCCGCCGCCAGCGCCAGCAGAAACAGCATGATTCTTTTCATTATTCCTTTTCACAGGCCGCCTTGAGGGCGCGGCAGCAGATGGCCGCCGCCGCCGTCAGGCAGACCGCATCGGTCAGATAGCCAAACCAGAAGGGCATGTTCTGATAGATTTTGCCATCCAGCAGGAACTCCACCAGCGCGCACACGGCCAGCAGGGCCACAAAGCCCACAATGGCGAGGATGCGGCGCGGCAGGCTCCAGCCGCTGCGGCGCAGGCTGGGGATGAGCACGCACAGCAGCACAATGCCGGCAAAGGCCATCACATCGCGCAGGAAGTCGATCTTGAGCACCTCGTCGCGGCGCGCGCTTTCAAAGAAGATCTGCGCGCAGGCTACAATGACGATGCCCACGCCCGCCACAAAGCCGCGGCCGCGCTTGCCCAGCGTCTGGGTATACACGGCGGCGATGAGCGCCACCAGCGCCTCGCCCATGTGCACGGCGTAGGTGCTTTCGCCATACAGGCCCACGCGCGCGATGGGGGCAAACTGCAGGCCGGGCACGGTCACCTCAAAGCCCGTGCCGTTCATGGTGGAGCCCTCGCCAAAGCGCGACAGCGCCAGCGCCATCAGCAGGCCGGGCACCACGCAATCCAGCGTATCCAGGAAGGAAACCTTCTCGATCTTGGCGGTCAGCAGGGCAGCCAGGGCCAGGCCGATGGTCACGCCCATGATGGAGAACCCGCCGTAATCGATGCGGAAGATAAAGCCAAAGCCGTTATCCAGCAGCAGCACGATACTGCACAGGCAATATACCAGGCGGCCAAAGATCACCGAAAGCGGGATGGCCAGCACGGGGAAGAGCAGCGCCGCGTTAACGTCATAATGCGTGCGCTTGGCGCGGTTGATGGACATCAGCACGCCGATGAGCACGCCCAGCGTCAGAAACAGCGCATAGGCCGTTACATCGCGGCCAAACAGGGTAAACAGCGCGGGCTTGGTCAGCTCCTGAAATTCAAACACGGAAAATTCCTTCCTTTCGTAGGGCAGATTTCGCGGGGATCGTTATTCGCTGTAAATGGATACAAAGTAGAGGATATCGCTCAGATCGCGCACCTTGGGGTTGGTCAGGCTGTTGATCTTTTTGTTGTGGAACACCATGGTGGTGGAGCCGCCGCCGTCGATGTTATAGGCCAGCTTGATTTCGTAGCCATCCAGCTTGCCCTCCACCTCCTGCAGGCACTCCTCAAATTCCTTCAGGGTCATGCCGCTGCTGTTTTCATCCAGCACGCTTTCGCAGCTGACGATCAGGTAGGTCAGGCTGTCCAGCTGGCACACGGCCATGCGCGCGTACTGCTTGGCCCCGGCGATCTGGAAGAAATTCTGGACGGTATCCTGGTGCATCCGCCGCCATTCGCCATCGCTCTTGATAACCGGGCCAAAGTTAAAGCTGTTCACCACCGTCAGATCGGGGTTCGCGGCGTGCCAATCCTCCACCTTTTTCTTGGTGGGCTCGATGATCACATGCAGGTCGCCGTGCTGGTCGATCATCAGCACATCCCACTCCTTGCGGGGGCGCATGCGGTATTCCACGCCCTGGCGCACCAGATAGCCGTAATCATAATAGTTATGATAATCGGCGTTGATGGCAAGCACCGCGTTATTGGCCGTGGCCATCGTTTCGCCGGGCACCGTGCGGCTGGAATTGTACTTATAGGCCATGGCCGTGCGGATCTGGCTGGCATCGGCAATCTTAATCACCGCGTACACATAGTTGGTTTCGTGGATGCGGCCCTCGCCGATATCCACCGTCAGGGAGGGGTCCTCATAGTGGGTATCGGAGGTATAGTACTGCTCGGCAGGCGCCTGAGCAACCTCCTCCAGCGACAGGGGCTTTATTTCCGCCAGCGCGGGCAGGCAGCCCAGCAGCAGCGCCAGCGCGGCCAGCGCCGCCAGCGTGCGCCGGGCGGCATTTGTCAATTGCATTGTGTTATTCCTCCCATGCGGTGGTAAAGTAGATGATATCGCTCAGCTCGCGCCCGCGGGCCTTGCCGGTAGCGTTGATCTTTTGGTTGTGGAAGATCACGGTGGTGGAGTTGCCGCCGTCCAGGTTGTAGGCAAATTGAATCTTGCGCCCGTCCAGCTTGCCCTCCACCTCGCGCAGGCAATCGGTAAACTCGCTCAGCGTCATGCCGCGGCTGCCTTTATCCTCGGGGCACTCGCAGGCAACGATCAGGTAGGTAAGCGCGTCCAGCTGGCAGATGGCCAGGCGGGAGGCCAGCTTATCGCCCTCGATGCGATAGAGATTTTGCATATTCTCGCGCGATACCTCGCGCCACTGGCCATCCTGCGCCAGCACGGGGCCAAAGTTGAAGGTATCCACCATTTGCAGTGCAGGATGCTCCTGCTGCCACTGGGCGATTTTTTCCTCCCCTGGCTCCACAATGCCGTGCAGGTCGCCGTACTGATCGATGATCAGCAGATCCCAGTTGCGCTCCGGCCGGCTGCGATAGTTCACGCCCCGGCGCGTCAGGTAGCCGTTTTCATACATGGTATGATAATCGGCATTGACGGCCAGCACCGCGCGGTTGGCCTGGGCGATCATCTGCCCCGGCACCGCCTTGACGGAGTTATAGCGGAAGGCCATGGCCGTGCGCAGCTGCCCCGGCTGGGTGATGGTGATCACCGCGTACAGATAGCCCGTATCGTAGATGCGCCCGCCGGGATACACCTGCACCGACAGGGTGGGATCCTGATACTGGGTATCGGAAAGGTAGTATTGTTCTCCCGGCGCAGGGGCGGGGCTGTTCATATCCAGCGCCGCCACATCCGCCTGGGCGCATAGACCCATCAGGCAGAATAGCAGCGGCAGCAGCACGCAAAGCGGCCGTTTCATCGGGGGCAGCAACTCCTATCGCATGGTATAAAACGCGAGAAAGCCGCGCGCTGAAACAAGCGCACGGCTGAAAGAGCCTGATTATTCTTCAGCTTTCCACGCGCTGGCAAAGTAAATACAATCCGGCACGCTGCGCTTCTTGGGGTTGGTGGGGGCGTTGATCTTCTGGTTGTTAAACGCGAAGGTGCAGGAGGAGCCGCCGTCCAGGTTGAAGGCCGTCTGGATCTTATAGCCATCCAGCTTGCTCTCCACCTCGCGCAGGCAATCGTAGAATTCGTTCATCGTCAGCCCCTCGCTGTCCTTATCCTCGGGGCCTTCGCTGGTGACGCACAGGTAGGTCAGCTCGTCCAGCTGGCAGAAGGCAATGCGCTGCGCATCCTTATAGGTGCCGATGTAATCGGTGTTGAGGTTCTGCTTGAGGGTGTTGAAATCCTCGCGGGTGCGCTCGCCATCCTGGATGATGATGGGGCCGAAGTTCCAGCTGTTGACCACCTGCAGGCCCTCGGCTTCAGCCTGGGCCAGGAAGGCCTCCACCTTTTCCTTGTTGGGCTCCACCATGCCGTGGAAATTGCCGTACTGATCCACCATCAGCAAATCCCAGGTCTTGTTGGGGCGGTTGCGGTACACCTTGCCCTGGCGCACCATATAGCCGTTGGTATGCCAGGAATGGCTGTAATAATCGCCGTTGATGGCAAAAACGCCGTTCATCTTCTTGGCCATATCGGCCACGCGCTTGCCATCGCCGGGGCTGGAATAGTTAAAGGCGAAGGCCGTGCGCAGCTGGCTGGCATTGGCAATCTTGATGACGGCGTACACATAGTTGGTATCATAGATGCGGCCGCCCCAGTAGATATCCACCGTGATGGATGGATCCTCGTAATGGGTGTCGGAGGTATAGTTGGCCGGGTCGTACTTCAGGCCGCCCGTCTGGTCGATGGGCAGGGTTACGATTTCGGCAAAAGCGTCGTAGGTGTTCAGCGGCGAGGGCACAAATACCAGCAGCAGCGCCAGCAGCACGGCAATCGCCACAACCTTCCAAATCTTCTTCAGCATGCGTCATTTCCCTTCCGCCCGCGCCTTTTTGCCCGCGGGCATCTCGCTTTAGTATATCATAATCCGCCCCCTGCGTCCATAGCCGATTTTTGCCGCGCCGCCCGCCAAAAGCATATTTTACATTTAAAATTCGCGGCGTAATTCAGATTGTCAAAAATGCCCCGCTTCCTCTCCCAGGATGCATGAAGGGGCCGCAGCCCCTTCCTATATAATCCGCAGTACCGGCTTTGCCGGTGCGAGGAGAAAATTTCCGAAGGAGGTTTCCTCCGGGAGGAAATTTTCATTCCCCTCAGATTTTCTGCCCGTGCAGCCCTGGCTGCACAAGAAAATCTGCTTTCCCGAGGAAAGCCCGCCCTGCGGGCTTTCTTCGGCTTAAAAAATGCCCGCCGGCGTTCCGGCGGGCGGCTGATCGGGGGAGATCAGCAGGGTGCGCTTATTATTTCATGCCGTTATAGGCAAAGGCTTTGATAATCTTTTTGCTGGCGAACAGGAACACGATCAGCACCGGCACCACCAGGATCACGTTGGCGGCCATGATGTTGTTCCAGATCAGGCCGTACTCGGCGTCCTTAATCTTTTCAATGTACATGGTCAGGGGGCGGTACTTATCGTTGTTGGTCATGACCAACGGCCAGAAGTAAGCGTTCCAGTGGCTGACGAAGGAGAACATGGCGATGGTGACCATGGAGGACTTGGCCATGGGCAGCATGATGCGCGTCATGATCTGCAGCTCGCTGGCGTTGTCCAGGCGGGCGGATTCAACCAGCTCGTCGGGGATCTGCTTGAACGCCTGGCGCAGCATGAAGATGCCGAAGGAGTTGGTGGCGAAGGGCAGGATCTGCGGCCAGAGGGAGTTGATCATGCGGGCCTTGGCCATCATCAGGTAGATGGGAATGTAGGTCACCTGGCCAGGGATCATGAAGGCTACCAGCACGATGGACCAGCACAGGCCCTTGCCGAAGAACTTGCGCTTGGCGAAGGCATAGGCGGCGGGCACCATGATGAGCAGCTGCATCACGATGATGGACGCGGTGACGACCACGCTGTTGAAGGCGAACCTGCCGAAGCTGATTTCCATATTGACGATGTCAATAAAGCTCTGGAAGGTGAAATTGCGCGGCCACAGGGTGGGCGGGGTCAGGATGGCTTCATTATAGGTCTTAAAGGCGGTAATGAACATCCAGTAGAAGGGGAACACGAAGATGATAACGCAGATGAGCTTGAGAATATCGCTGACCAGGTTGGGCAGGTAATTCTTGAAGCGGCGCTTGATTTGAAGATCCTTCATTTTGTCCATAACCTCCTTTCCTTACTGATAATGTACTTTCTTTTCCAGACCCTTGAAGTCAAACAGCGTGATCAGGATCAGGATCAGCATCAGCATAACGCCGCCGGCAGCGCCCATGCCCAGGGAGTTGTTGCGGTTGAACGCAAAATCATAGATGAACATGCACAGCACCTGGGTGGAGGTGCCGGGGCCGCCGTTGGTCATGATGCGGATGGAATCGAACACCTTGAAGGAGCCCGTGGTGATGGTGATCAGCAGCATGAACAGCTGCGGGCTCAGCATGGGCAGGGTGATCTTGAAGAAGGTCTTGCAGGTGGAGGAGGAGTCCAGGCGCGCGGCCTCGTAAATCTCCGCCGGGATGGCCTTCAGAGCCGACAGGATGATCAGCGCGTAGTAGCCGATGCTCTTCCACGTATTCATCACGATTACGCAGTTCATGGCCGTGCTGGTGGAGCCCAGCCAGTTTCTGGCAGGCAGCCCGAATGCGCGCAGCACGGTGTTCATCAGGCCGCTGGTATCGGTGGAGAAGATCCAGCTCCAGATAAAGGCGCAGGATACGGAGGCCACCAGGTGGGGCACGAAGAAGGCCGTCTGGGCAAAGTTGTTGATCTTACGATCCTTCTGCAGCCACACGGCGAAGATCACCGACAGGGCAATCAGCAGGAACATGTGGATGAAGGTGTAGTAAGCGGTGTTTTTCAGGGCGATTAAAAACTCGCGGCGCACAAACAGCAGCTGGCGGTAGTTTTCAAGGCCGATGTATTTTTTGTAGGCGTTGGCCGCGTTGCCCCTGTACATACTGATCTGAATCAGGTTGAACATGGGGTAGAGCGTGAACACGCACAGGAACAGAACAGCCGGGAACACCATGGCCCAGGAGCCCAGGGTGCTGCGGATCTTGTTCCTGCGCCGCAGATCGGTCTGCGCCTGCGCAAGCGTGGTTTTAGGCATTGTTGTTTCCTCCCGCGCGCTGGATATACTGGTCGTAATTGCTCACATCGCCGCGGCGGATGCGCTGGCCGTCCTTGTCAAAGAAGTACAGATCGTCCGCGCGCACGGAGAGCACCACGTCCTGATCGTACTGGAAGGAATCGTCCGGGGACTTGACCATGATGGCCTCGTCGCCCATCTGAATCTTATAGGTGGTTTCGCTGCCCAGCATTTCGCGGGTGAGGATATGGCCCTTGCGGGCAAAGGGAGCGCCCTCCAGGCGCTGGGCGCCCAGCTGCACGCGCTCGGGGCGGAAGCCCAGCTTATCCTCGCCCATGGGCAGGATGTTCATCGGCGGGGTGCCGATAAACTGCGCGGTGAAGGCGTTGTTGGGGTCGTGGTAGATCACCTCGGGAGAGGCCTCCTGCATGATCCTGCCTTTATCCATCAGCACAATCTGATCCGCCATAGCCATGGCCTCGGTCTGGTCATGGGTAACATAGATGAAGGTGGTCTTCAGGCGGTTGTGCATTTCAATCAATTCGGTACGCATGGCCACGCGCAGCTTGGCGTCCAGGTTGGACAGCGGTTCGTCCATCAGGAACACCTTGGGCTTCTTTACCATGGCGCGGGCCAGGGCGATGCGCTGGCGCTGGCCGCCGGACAGCGTGCCAGGCTTGCGATCCAGATAGTCGGTCAGGCCTACGACGTCCGCGTATTCTTTAATCAGCTTTTCGCGTTCTTCCTTGGGAACCTTGCGGTTTTTCAGGCCAAACTCGATGTTTTCCTTTACGGTCATGGTCGGGTAAATGGCGTAGTTCTGGAACACCATGGCGATATCGCGCTTGGCGGGGTCAAGGTCGGTAATGTCCTTGCCATCCATCAGCACATGGCCGCTGGTAGCCGGGCCGATACCGGCGATCATGCGCAGCAGCGTGGTTTTGCCGCAGCCGGACGCGCCGACCAATACGGTAAATTTGCCATCCTGGATGGTCAGATCCAGATCTTCGATAACCTTGTTGCTGCCAAATGCCTTGGTAACTTTAACAAATTGAATTTCAGCCACTGCTGTTTCCCCCTGACGTAGATAGTTAATATAATCGGAGGGCGGGGAGGCGTATGCCTCCCCGCCTGTTTTTTAAGAGAATCTAAGGATTAGAACAGGTGAGAAGTGTTGTCCTTGATCTGCTGTACGGCTTCTTCGGGGGTGATGCCGCCATCCTGGATCAGCAGGGAAACTACATCCTGAATGTTCTTGATCAGCTCTTCCAGATCGGTGAAGGTGGGATATTCCTGGCATACGCCGTATTCCTGCATCTGATCGAAGGGAATCTTATAGGAGGGGTTCTCTTCCCAGAACTTGAGCATGGGCTCGTAGGTAGCCACGGACTTGGTGATGGGCAGATAGCCGGAGCGAGTGGAGTTGAGGTAAACCTGCTCGTCGGTCATCAGGAACTTGAGGAATTCCCAACCGGCTTCAATCTGTTCTTCCGTATTGCCCTTGCCAATCAGCGCGATCTGACCGCCGCCGACTTCCACAGCGCGCTTGTCAGCATCGTAGGTGGGGAAGCGGGCAACGCCCAGTTCGTAGCCGCCCTCGGTCATGAACTTGATGTTGTTCTTCATGGAGCCCGAGGAATCCAGGTAGCAGCCGATCTTGCCCTGATAGAGCATTTCCTTCACGACGGAGCTGGCGTTGGTGCTGTCGAAGGGACGGCACCAGCCTTCCTTCACCCAGTTCTGCCAGTCGGTCAGCTGCTTGAGCATGGAGGTGCCTTCCAGCGCGGGAGAGGTGCCGTCCGCGGCAACCATGGATTCGCCCAGCTGCCACAGGAAGGAGGCCTGATAGTAGCCGTAGTCGTTGAACATTTCAAAGCCCCAGCGGGTGACGGTGCCGTCCGCATCCTTCTGCACGAAGGCCTTGGCGAACTCAACCAGCTCATCCATGGTGGTGGGAACCTTCAGGCCCAGCTCGTCCGCAATGGTCTTGTTGTAGTACAGCAAGGGGGTGGAACGGATGTAGGGCAGGGAGTAGAGGGTGCCGTCGGTGTTGCCGGCGATTTCCATGAAGCAGTCCAGGATGTTGCTTACATCGAAGCCATCTCTCTGAGCCAGGGGCATCATGTCATACAGAATGCCGTCGTCCACGAGGGGCGCGATGTAGGTGTTACCAGAGGAAGCGATGACGGGCTGCTCGCCGGACTGGGACGCCATCTGGGTCTTGGTGTACAGATCGTTGTAGCTGCCGATGAACTGCTGCTCAACGACGATGCCCTTTTCCTTGCCGATGGTGGCGTTGAAATCATCAACGGCCTGCACGGTGGCGTCCAGGTTGGCGCCGCTGCCGCGGTTGTGCCAGAACTGAATGGTGATGGGCTTTTCGGGGCTGTAGGCCAGCGCGGTGCTGCCCAGCGCCAGAACCATGATCAGCGCGAGAGCAAGAGATACGAGCTTCTTCATTTTGGGTTTCTCCTCCTTTTTATTTGCAGCAGACTGCCGTCTGCGTGCGGAGCGGTGGATTAGAACAGGTGAGCGCTGATGCTCTTGATCTGCTCAATGGCCTGCTCGGGGGTGATGTTGCGCTCCTGGATGAGCTGAGAGGTCACGTTGGACACGTTGGTCTTAAACTCGGTACGATCCAGGAATTTGGGGGTTTCCTCGCAGTGGCCCCAGGCCAGCTGATCATAGGCAACCTTGAACAGGGGGTTCTCTTCCCAGAACTTGGCCATGGCTTCGTTGTTTTCCACGGTCTTGGTGGTGGGCAGATAGCCGGATCCGATGGCCTCGGCCGCGACCATATCGTCGCTCATGAGGAACTGGATGAATTCCCAGCCGGCGCTGGTCACTTCTTCGCTGTTGCCAGCCATCAGGATGATGTTGCCGCCGCCGATGGATACCGCGCGGTTGTCGATATCATAGGTGGGGTAGTAGGACACGCCCAGCTCGATGCCGGCTTCCTTGGAGAACTTGTAGATATTGGACAGGGAGCCGCAGGAGGCTACGAAGCAGGCAAGCTTGCCCTGACAGAACATTTCGGTCGCGGTGTTCTGCGCGCCAGTGCTATCGAAGGGACGGCACCAGCCCTCGTCGATCCAACGGGTCCAGTCGGTGAAGAGCTTGAGCAGCGAGCCTTCCAGGCAGGGAGCGGTGCCGCCTTCGCCAACCAGGGGCTGACCCAGCTGCCACAGGAAGGAGCCCTGCAGGTAGGTGGTGTCGTTGAGCAGCTCAAAGCCCCAGCAGCCATCGCCGGTGGCGGGGTCATAGGTGTTCAGCGCTTTGGCGAAGGCTTCCAGCTCAGCCACGGTTTCGGGGGCTTTCAGGCCCTTCGCGTCGGCCATGGTCTTGTTATAGTAGAAAACGGGGGTGGAGCGCACATAGGGCAGGGAGCGGATTTCGCCGTTCTCGTTGCCGGGCACATCCAGCAGGGACTCGAAGAAGACGCTGAAGTCAAAGCCGGTCTTGGCCGCGTAGGGGGCCATATCGGCCAGCAGGCCGTCATCCAACAGGATGGAGGCGCGCACGCCGCTGGTAACGCCCACGGCGGGCATGCCGCCGGACTGAGAGGCCATTTCCAGCTTGGGCACGATATCGGCGTAGCCGCCCTGGAAGATTTCTTCTACAAAGATACCTTTTTCCTTGCCGATGGTGGCGTTGAAGGTATCCACGGAGTTTTTGAGCACTTCGTAGTTGGCGCCGCTGCCGCGAGTATGCCAAAACTCAATATGCAGGGGCTCCTGCTCCGCGCGGGCGAAGCTGCACAGGGACAGGAGAATCATCAGAGCCAGAACCAGAGAAATGCGCTTTTTCATCGTATCTTCTCCTTTTCTAATTACAAGCGAACAATCCCGTTCGCATGCGAATCATGACAAGGCGCGCAACATGTGAATGACGATGACGCTGCAACCACAACGGCGTGTTAACTTTAACAGTGGTTGTTTGGAATAATCAGATTATAGCTGAATAATTCCGCTTCGTCAATACGTTTTGCATGGTTTTTCGGAAAAATTTTTGCCAATTCACCCAAAATGCCGCATACGGCGGTTTGTGTCATCGTATGCGGCGCGTTTAGATTGATCAAATGTACAGCTACAATATCGAATTAGAAGCCGTTTTCGAACAGATGCTCGTTATCCCGCTTGATCTGCTCCACCGCTTCCTCGGCGGTGATGCTGCGTTCCTGAATCAGCAGGGAGACGGCGCCCTGGATGTTGGTCTTGAGCTCGCTGTTGCCCTCGAAGTAGGGATAAGCCTGCTCGATGCCCCAATCCACCTGATCGTAGGGCAGCTTCCAGTTGGGGTTCTCGGCCCAGAAAGCCTTCATCTCTTCGCTGTCGGCCACGCTCTTGGTGGTGGGCAGATAGCCGGAATTGATGGCGTTGTAGGCAACCATTTCGTCGGTGAAGAGGAACTTGATGAATTCCCAACCGGCGTTGAGCTGTTCTTCGGTGTTGAAGGTCTTCATCAGGCCGATGTTGCCGCCGCCGATGGGCACAACCTTGTTGTCCAGGTTATACTGGGCCAGGTTGGCAACGCCCAGCTCGAAGCCGGCTTCCTTGGAGAACTTGGTCACATTGGCCATGGAGGCGCAGCTGGCCCAGAAGCAGCCCAGCTTGCCCTGATAGAACAGGTCGGTCATGGTGCCGCTGGCATTGGTGCTGTCGAAGGGGCGGCACCAGCCCTCGTCCACCCAGCGGCGCCAGTCGGACAGGATCCTGAGCATGCCGTCTTCCGCCAGGGCGGGAGAGTTGCCTTCGGCCGTCCACAGGGGCTTGTCGATCTGCCACAGGAAAGCGCCCTGATAATAGGTGAAGTCGTTTACGCACTCGAAGCCCCAAACCTTGACTTCGCCGTTTTCGTCCACTTCGTGCAGCGCCTTGGCGAAAGCCTCAAACTCCTCCACGCCGGTGGGGGCGGTCAGGCCCTTCGCGTCCGCCATGGTCTTGTTGTAGTACAGGACGGGGGTGGACTTGATGTAGGGCAGGGAATGCAGCTGCTCTTCGTCGTTGCCGGGCACGTTGAGCATGGAGGTGAAGAAGTTGTCCAGGTTGAAATTATCGCGCTTGGCGTAGGGCATCATATCCTCGATGATGCCGTCGTCCAGCATGATGGAAAGGCGGGAGTTGCCCAGCACCGCCACAACGGGCTGATCGCCGGACTGGGAGGCCAGCTGCATCTTGGTCATGATTTCGGCATAGCCGCCAATGAAGACGCCTTCTACCTCGATGCCCTTTTCCTTGCCGACGGTGGCGTTGAACTGGGCAATCTGATAATCAACGGTTTCCTGCTGAGCGCCTGCGCCGCGGGTGTGCCAGAACAGAATCTTGATGGGCTTTTCAGGGCTGTAAGCCAGGGCGGTGCCGGCCAGCGCCAGAACCATGATCAGCGCCAGAGCAAAGGATACGAGTTTCTTCATGCAATTTTCCTCCTTTTTGTTATTCTGTATGTGCTATACAATGCCTGCGCGCGCCCCCATGATGGGAGCGCGCGCAACTTCATCAGAAGCCGTTTTCAAACAGATGGGCGTTTTCGAGCTTGATCCGCTCCACCGCTTCCTCGGCGGTGATGCTGCCCTCCTGCACCATCAGGGAGATGACGGACTGGCAGTTGGTGCGGAACTCGGCGCGGTTCTCAAAGTAGGGATACGCCTCGCTGCGCGCGCAGGACAGCTGCTCGTAGGCCACCTTGTACAGCGGGTTCTCCGCCCAGAAGTCGGCCATGGTCTTGTTCTCGGAGATGTCCTTGGTGGTGGGCAGGTAGCCGGTCTTGATGGCGTTGCGGGCAATCTGCTCGTCGCTCATCAGGAACTGGATGAACTCCCAGCCGGCGCGCTTGACCGCGTCGGTATTGTCGCAGTCGATCAGCACCAGCTCGCCGCCGCCGATGACGGCCACGGGGTTATCCACATCGTAGGTGGGGAAGTTCGCCACGCCCAGCTCCACGCCCGCCTCGGCGGACTTGCGCACGACGTTGCCCAGAGAGCCGCAGGATTCAACGAACGCAGCCAGCTTGCCCTGGTAAAACATTTCCTTCATGATGGTGCCGGCGTTGGTGCTGTCAAAGGGACGGCACCAGCCCTCCTTAAGCCAACGCTCCCAATCCTTGAGCATATGCAGCAGGGAGTTGTGCAGGCAGGGCGCCTTGCCGCCCTCGGCCAGGAAGGGCTCGCCCAGCTGCCACAGCCAGTTGCCCTGGATATAGCTGATGTTGTTAAACATCTCAAAGCCCCAGCAGCCGTCGCCCGTGGCGGGATTGTAGGTGTTCAGCGCCTTGCAGAACGCCTCCAGCTCCTCCACCGTGCGCGGAGCAGCCAGGCCCTTGGCGTCCGCCATGCCCTTGTTGTAGTACAGCACGGGGGTGGACTTGACGTAGGGCACGGAGTGCATCATGCCGTCCCCGTTGCCGGGCATTTCCAGCAGCGCGTCAAAGAAAACGCTGAAGTCAAAGCCGGTCTCGGCGGCGTAGGGCGCCATATCGGCGATAATCTGGTCGTCCAGCAGCGTGCTGATGTAGTCGCCGGCGCAGACGGCCACGGCGGGCTTGGAATCGGTCTGAGCAGCCAGCTGCAGCTTGGTAACGATATCGGCATAACTGCCGCTGTAGATTTCCACCACCTCGATGCCCTTTTCCTTGCCAATGGTGGCGTTGAACTCCTCCACAGAAGCCTTGGTAACCTCGTAGTTGGCGCCGCTGCCGCGGGTATGCCAGAATTCGATCACCAGAGGCGCGGCCGTATCGGCCAGCGCGGCGGGGATGGACGCGAGCACAAGCATCAGCGCCAGAAGCAGTGTGACGATCCGTTTCATTTGAGAGTTCCTCCTTTAATTTATCCTGATTTCCCGAATCAGGGAAAACAAAGAACAAAAGCAGCTGCGCATTTGCGCATCTTTGATCGTTTTTGCGCTTAGAGCTTTGTTTGGGATAATGCCGCATACTGTTTTCTGCTTGGGATTAATATCATCATACCGGGAAGCAATCGCTTTGTCAAGGATAATTTTATAAATAATATCCAGATTGGCAACCAGATAACACAAAAATGCGGGGAAAGCAGCGTCTTCCCCGCATTTTGATTGACTGTGTTTGATTGTGATTAAAAAGCCGGATTTAAATGAGAATTTCGTCAATGGCCTTGCCATCGGCATCGGGCAGCTCCACGCCCAGGATCTTGGCGTAGGTGGGCGCTTCATCCACGATGGGGCGGCGCGCCACATGCACGCCGGGCTTGATATCCGGGCCAAAGGCCAGCAGCGTTGGCTGCGGGCCCTTATCGGGATTGTGGCCATGGGTGGCGCGGCCAAACTTGTAATCGCTGTTGGTGGCCGGGCGCACGAAGGGGCGCCGCCAGTCATTATTAAAGGAAGAATAATCGTCGGTCTCGATGACGAAGGAGAACTTGCCGCTCAGGCCTTCCTCCGCCATGACCTCCTCGGCGGTATACACGCGGGAGAAGCCATACAGGCCGTCGTCGCACATCTCCTTGAGGATCGCGTAGGTCTTATCATAATCGGCCTTGTTTTCGGGATGCTTCAGATAAATCTGAGCGGACAGGCCGGTGGACTTGGAAATGGCCACATAGTCGGCTACCTCGCCGTCCGCGCCCACGGTGATCAGGCCGCGCTCGGCCAGCAGGGCGTTGATGGCGATCACGCGGGTGATGTTGATCTGGCCATGGTCGCTGACGATGAAGATATCGGTATCATTCTCGATGCCCGCGTCCTTGACGGCCTTGAGCAGCTCGCCCAGCCACAGATCCACCTCATGCAGGGCATGGGTGACCTTGGTGGAGAAGATGCCGGTCTGATGGCGATAGGCGTCGATGTTGGCGGGATGGATCATCAGCAGGCCGGGCTTGAACTCGCGGATCATCGCGCAGGCGCAGGCGTTTACAAACAGATCGCCCTGCGGATGCTTGCGGTGCATGCCGTCCACCAGGTGCATGTTGGGCTTGACGATCTTTTCAATCACCTCAGGCGAGGAGCCGGAGGCGGCGAAGCACTCCAGCGTGGTTTCCTCGGGGGTCTGCGGCCAATACTCGTCTACCAGATAATCGATGCTGGGGTGCTTGCCCGTAACCGGCCAGAAAACGGCGGCGGTGGTCATGCCGGCCTGCTTGGCCGCGTCAAAGATATCGCCCACCTGGACGGAGGAATTGAAAAACTCCCAGTTGGAGGACAATTCGCCCAGGATGGTCTGCTCGTTGTTGATGATGCCGTGCTTGCCGCAGTACGCGCCGGTGCGCATGCTGGTGTGGTTGGGATAGGTGATGGTGGGATACACCGAGCGCACGCGATCGACGAACGCGCACTTATCCCAGATGCTGCCAAAGCTGGGCAGCTGACGCAGGGTTTGCAGATCCTCGTAAACCATGGCGTCTTCCGAAATGACGATCAGATGCTTTGCCTTGCCCATATGCAAGACCTCCTTTTTCTTTGGCTTATTGCGCCGGTTGATTCTGTTCATTCAGAGACGCCTGGTAATCCGCCAGCGCCTCATACGCGCCCTTCATGTTGGGATACAGGGCTTTGTACACGGCCAGGTGCTTTTGATAGGCTGCCGCCGCGGCGGGATCGGGCGTATATTCGCGGCTGAAATGAATCTGCCGCGCAGCCTGCGCAAAATCCTGATACCAGCCGATGCCCACGCCCGCGGCAAACGCCGCGCCCAGCGATGTGGCCTCGTGCGGGGTGGCGTGAACGCGCACCTGCGCATCAAACATATCGGCGGCCATCTGCCCCCACAGGCGGCTCTTGGCCCCGCCGCCGATGAGCGTCATGCGGCGCACAGGCAGGCCGTTTTCGCCCAGGATGTCGCCGCACATGTGCAGCGACTGCATCACGCCCTCGTATACCGCGCGGGCGATGTGCTGCGGGCCATGATACAGGGTAAAGCCCATCAGCGTGCCCGATACCTTAGCCGTCCACCAGGGCGTGCGCTCGCCCATCAGCGTGGGCAGGTACATCACGCCCTGCGCGCCCGCCGGAGCCGTGCGCGCCAGCGCCTCAAGCCTGGCAAAGTCGCAGTCCGCCGCGCGGGTGCCGGGATAGATCAGGTTTTCAATCGCCCAGTTGGACGCGGCCGAGCCGCACTGCACCGTGCCGCACACATTATAGCACGTTTCGTCCAGATCGAAATAGTTAAATAGCCGCATTTCGCGGTCGATGACGGGTTTTTTGCTCATGGAGCTGACCCAGGCGGAGGAGCCGATGTTCATATAGGCGTCCCCCACCACATGCTGGCGCGCGCCATGGGCGGCGCACGCGCCGTCGCCCGCGCCGATGGCCACGGGCAGGCCCTGCGGCAGCCCCGTCAGGGCGGCAAACTCCGCGCTCAGCGTGCCCGTCACATCGGTGGAGGCGTGCAGCTCGGGCATCTTGCCGGCATCCACCCCGGCCTCGCGCAGGATATCCCACGCCCAATCGCCGGTGTGCATGTTCAGGCAGTTGCACAGGGAGGCGTCGCTGCGGTCGGTGCGGCCGGGCAGGCCGGTAAAGCGGCCGTAGAGATAATCCTTGATGTTGACAAATTTCCACGCCCGCCCGTACACCTCGGGGCGGTGCTGGCGCAGCCAGATATACTTGGGCAGGCCCGAATGCACGTCGATGCGGTTGCCGGTGACGGCGTAATAATCCCGCAGGGGAATGGCCTTTCGCAGCTGCTCGGTCTGCGGCTCGGCGCGCAGATCGGAGTGGATGATATTTTCATGCAGGGCTTCGCCCTTTTCGTCGATGGGAATGCAGCCGTTCATCGTGCCGGAAAAGACCAGCGCGCATACCTGCTCCGCGGGCACCTTTTCCAATACAATACGAATAGCCCGAAGGGCAGCGTTCAGCTGCTCTCCGGGCTTCTGCTGTGCCCAGCCCGAAAAGGGATAATAGGTGGGGTACGCCTCCACGGCGCTGCACGCGGCCTCCCCCTTGGGGGAGAAGGCCGCGCACTTTACGCCCGTGGTGCCTGCGTCCAATGTGAGAATGTAGGCCTCGTCCATATCCTTTTTCCCTTTTCAGCGCACTTATTCGGCCTTCCAGTTGGCCAGCACGTAATCCTCGGCCGCCTTGCACCACAGGCCGTTATTGGCCTTGCAGATTGCATCCAGCTTGGCAAAGCGCGGATCGGTTTCGCCCAGCCTGCCAAAGTCCTCGATGGCGGTCAGGGGCATTTCCACATGGGTGTAGATCAGCTTTTTGCCGCCGGGGATGGAGGGCAGGTTCAGCGTGGTTTCGCCCGCGCAGTTCAGGCCGCCCACATGCGTGACCATCACGGCGGGGTGGATGCGGTTGGCGGCGGTCAGCGCCAGGGATTCAAGCATATCGGCGGTGTTGCCGCCGGTGGTGCCGATCACGTGGGTGGAGTTATAATGCACGTCGTAGTAATTGAGCCTTGCGCTGAAGGTGGGATCGGTGGGGCCGGCGAAGAAGCTCAGGCAGCCATCGCGGCCCAGGATATCGGAGGCCATTTCCACCACGGGCGTGATGGGGGCGTAGGCGAACACGTCGTCATAGCCGCCGCCGCTGATCTCGCGCAGGTACTCGGCCGCGTTTTCCATATTGGCGGTGTTAACAAAGCGCAGCTCCACGCCGCTGTTCTTGGCGTCCTCCTCGGTGAACAGCTCGCGCGCGCGGGCCAGGCGGGCTTCGTTGATATCGGTCACCACCAGCATGCTGGGACGGCGATCGCCGTGCAGGGTGTAATCGATCATGCCCAGACCCATGGGGCCTGCGCCAGCCAGGATGGCCATCTTGCCGCCCTCCTTGATGCCCATATCATGATGGTACACGCCCATCTTGGTATGGAAGGCCGCGTGGGACGCGCCGATGGAGCAGCTCATGGGCTCGGCCAGAGAGGCTTCAAAGTAGGCGTCGCCCTTATACTCAAACAGGCAGCCCAGCTCCATCACCTCGGAGGGGATGATGGTGTAGGTGCAGTCGCCGCCAAAGTAGGGATAGCTGTAGCCGGGGGACCACATGGTGCCCTTGTAGTTGAGGGCGGGCTGCAGGGTGAACTTCATGCCGGGCTTGAACTTATCCTGGTGGTTCTTGCCAACCTTGACGATATTGCCCGCAAACTCGTGACCCATGATCACAGGGTTTTCATGCACGTTCTTGGGCACGCGCTTATGCTTTTCGCCCAGCATGGCGCACTTGTAGGTGGACATGCAGATGCTGTCGGAAATCACTTCCGCCAGAATTTCATCGTCCGTAATTTCGGGCAGCTCAAATTCCTCGGTACGCAGATCCTTGGCGCCGTACAGGCGCAGAGCCTTGGTTTTCATGGATGATAAACTCCTTCCAATTATATAATCACGTTACAGGGTTTCGATTTCCACCTTGGGCAGCAGCTCGCGCACGGTATCCATGGAGGCGGCCTGCGTGCCCGAGCACATCACCGTGGCCGCGCTGACGGCCATGGCCAGGCGGCAGGTATCGATGAAGGACATGCCCGTTTCCACCCCGTGGCACAGGGTGGCCATCATGCTGTCGCCCGCGCCCACCGTGCTGAGCACCGGCACCTTCAGGCCCTTGCCGCGCAGCGTCTGATCCTTGCGCACAAACAGCGCGCCGTCGCCGCCCAGGGAGACAACCACCGTTTCGATGCCGCCCGCCACCAGCTCGCGCGCGGCCGCGGCCATCTCGTCGATGCCGGCAAACTTGCGGCCCATCAGGCGGGAGAGCTCCTCGTCGTTGGGCTTAATCAGCGCGGGCTTGGCCGCCGCGCCCGCAATCAGCAGCGCCGCGTCCGCATCCATATACACCTTTACGCCCAGCTCACGGAAGCGCTTCGTCCAATCGGCAAAGATGGTATCCGCCGTGCCCTGGGGCGCCTTGCCCGCCAGCACCACGATATCATCCTTGTGCAGGTGCGCGGCCGCGCGGGCAAACACTTCCTCCAGCGTTTCCTCGCTCACGGGCGCGCCCGCCTCGTTGATATCGGTATTGGTATGGTTCACGGGGTCGATCACCTTCAGGTTGGTGCGCGTATCCTGGGGCACCTGCGCGAAATCGCAGGCAATGCCCGCCTCGGTCAGGCTATTCTGGATAAAGCGGCCCGTGCCGCCGCCCAGAATGCCGCAGGCCACGCTATCCGTGCCCAGTGCCTTGAGCACCTTGGACACGTTGATGCCCTTGCCGCCCGCATCCAGCCGCATGGACTGCACGCGGTTCACCTTATCCACGGCAAAGCCGGGCAGGGTCACAGTCTTGTCCAGCGCCGGAGTTAATGTTATGGTAACGATCATGAGAACACCTCGCTTCGATAATGATTGAAACAACCATTGCCAATATCATAACATGATTGCATTAAAAGTCAATAACCGAACGGCGAATTTTGCAAAAAAAGCGGGCTGAGAGGGGGAAAGAGGCGCAAGGACGAGGGACAAAGGGGTACGGGGAGGACGGGAAGGACGTTACTTTCTTCGGTCATAGCGCCGCCGCAGGCGGCTGAGGGCGCGCAATTTTGTAAATTGCCGCCCGAAACCCGCGCTTGCCGCAAGGCAGTAGCGCGGGGCGTACAAGGAAAGTAACAAAGAACCTGTGTGTGACGTGAAAGTCTATTGGATGAAAACTGGGAGTGGCCCTGGCCACCTGCCGCCCCCCGTGGCACGCTGATCGCAGATCAGCGCAGGGCGTGCGCAGCACGACCAAGGGGGAAAGCAGGAAGCGAACGGAGGAAAGCTTGCTTTCATCCGGGCGGTTCAGGCTTTCACCTGCCACGGGAGCACACAACACTGCCGCCTTCCAATTTAAATCCACCTTTCTTTCACGTCGCACACAGGTTCTTTGTTTCTTTCTTGACTCAAGAAAGAAACGTAACCCCTCGTCCCCCCTCGCCCCTGCGTTTTTTCCACCGATTAGCAAAAAAATTTGCGTTTCGGGATGGAAACGCCGCCCATTTGCGTTATAATAGACGAAGAGAGTAAAGGAGGTTAACCCCTATGAAAAAATTAACGGCATTGATCCTGGCGCTCATTACGCTGCTTGGCGCGTCGCTGACCGCCCGCGCGGACGGCGCTATTTCCGATTCCTGGAAGGGCGAGGTCATCTCCATGCAGGTGAGCCTGTACAACCAGGCCAGCAGCTCCAGCGGCTCCTCCCGCAAGGTGAAAAACGGCGAGGAATTCTATATCCTCAGCCGGGAGGGCAACTGGTTCTATGTGGCCGTGCCCAACGATAACGGCAGCTATGATTACGGCTATGTAATGAGCTACTATGTGGTGGAAAACCCCACGCACATCGTGCTGCGCAACGCCAACGGCATCTATGCCTACGCCGCGCCCTACAACACCGATAAGCGCGTGGGCACGGTGAGCAGCTATCAGCGCTTCACCGTCATCGCCACCACCGGCAACTACTACATCGTATCCTTCCGCAACGCCGTGTGCTACCTGCCCATGGACAGCAACCGCTACTGGGTGGAGGAGGATATCGCCTACCTGGTCAACGGCGCCTGCACGCAGTACACCGTCAGCACCAACAACGCCAAGGTGTACGGCTACGCCAGCACCCGCTACGGCAAGGTGGCCACCCTGCGCGCGGGCGAGGTGGTGGATGTGTTCTATACCCAGGATGGCTTTGCCGCCATCCGCTACGGCAAGGTAATCGCCTTCGTCGATCTCAACGACCTGTCCCAGGGCTAATATAAGGAAGAAGGCATAAACGATGAACATCGCAACCAGCATCGATCAGCTGATTGGCAATACGCCCCTGATGCGCCTGACGCGCCTGGAGCAAAAATTAGGATTGCAGGGGCAGCTGCTGGCCAAGCTGGAATATTTCAATCCCGGCGGCAGCATCAAGGATCGTGCCGCCCTGCAAATGCTGCGCGCGGCGGAGCAGGCGGGCCGCATCGGCCCGGGCGCGCTGATCATCGAGCCCACCAGCGGCAACACGGGCATCGGCCTGTGCATGCTGTGCGCGGCGCGCGGCTACCGCGCCATCATCGTGGTGCCTGAAACGGCCAGCATCGAGCGCATCAAGCTGATGCGCGCCTACGGCGCGCAGGTGGTGCTCACCCCCGGCTCGGCCGGCATGCGCGGCGCGGTGGAAAGGGCCGAGGCTCTGGCGCGCGAAAACGAAAACGCCTTTATCCCCTCGCAGTTTGACAACCCTGAAAACGCCAACGCGCACTACCTGACCACCGGCCCCGAAATCTGGGCGCAGACGGAAGGCCATGTGGACGCGCTGGTGGCGGGCGTGGGCACGGGCGGCACCATCACGGGCATCGGCCGCTATCTGCGTGAGCGCAAGCCCGATGTGCAGCTCATCGCGGTGGAGCCTGCCTCCTCGCCGCTTCTCTCCCAGGGTCACGCCGGGCCGCATAAGATTCAGGGCATCGGCGCCAATTTCGTGCCCGCCGTGCTGGATCGCAGCCTGCTTTCCCGCGTGCAAACGGTGGAAAACGACGCGGCCTTTGCCATGATGCACCTGCTGGCCGAAACGGAGGGCGTGTTCTGCGGCATTTCCTCGGGCGCTGCTGTGAGCGCCGCGGCCGACGTGCTGCGCGAGGACGCCATGCGCGGCAAGACGGTGGTAGCCATCCTGCCCGATACGGGCGAACGGTACCTGAGCTGCCTGTAAAAACAAAGCTATCCCCCATCCATCACCTGTGGTGGATGGGGGGTTTTGTATTTTTAGAAAAATATGAGAAGCGCAGAGCTGCATATCTTTCCCAATTGTCATCAATCACTGTGCAAGACGAATGCACGCAGCCACGTTCCCGCGGCAGTGCCGCCTTCCAGTTTTATTAACTTGACTTTTACGTCACAAGCCGGTTCTTTGTTACTTTCCTTGTACGCCCCGCGCTACTGCCTTACGGCAAGCGC
>ERZ1026772.481-NODE-481-length-29315-cov-9.355673_pt1 | contig 29315 bp, 25 predicted proteins | sample MGYA00380124_ERZ1026772 | MGnify/ENA primary metagenome ERZ1026772 (study PRJEB33269, sample SAMEA4719760) | human gut metagenome | biome: human-associated habitat; feature: organic feature; material: feces | place: Cameroon | collected 2013-10 ...
GGAGGAATTACATGCGAACAGAGGTAAAGAAAGAAGTGAAACGGATCCTGGTGATCTGCCTTGCTGCACTGCTGATGGCGGCTAATATCAAGACCTTTGTCAGAACAGGAGGCCTGTATCCGGGCGGAGCCACAGGAGTGACTATTCTGATCCAGAGAATAGGGGAGATGTTTTTCCATGTAACGATCCCTTATACGGTGGTCAATCTGATATTGAATGCCATACCGGTTTACATCGGATTCCGTTATATTGGAAAGAAATTCACCATGTATTCCTGTCTGATGATCGTGCTCACCAGTGTGTTGACCGATCTGATCCCCGGGACTGCGATCACCTATGATACACTGCTGATCAGTATCTTTGGCGGCATGCTGAACGGACTTGCCATCAGTATGTGTCTTGCCGTGGATGCGACCAGTGGCGGTACGGATTTTATAGCCATTTATTTTTCTGAGAAAAAGGGCGTGGATTCCTTTAACGCTGTTTTATTACTGAATGTAGTGATCCTGACGCTGGCAGGTATTTTATTTGGTTTTGACAAGGCGCTTTATTCGATCATATTCCAGTATGCTTCGACACAGGTGCTGCATGTGCTTTATAAGAAATATCAGCAGCAGACGCTGTTTATTGTAACGGGCAGACCAAGAGAGGTCTGCGAGGCGATCTATCAGGTCAGCCATCATGGAGCCACGATCCTGGAGGGAGAAGGCTCCTTTGAGCATTGCCAGAGAAATGTGGTATATTCAGTAGTAGATGGTTCCAAGAGCAAAAAGGTCATTCAGGCAGTCCGGAAGGTGGATGAAAAGGCCTTTATCAATGAGATGAAGACGCAGCAGCTGACGGGACATTTCTATCAGAAGCCGGCAGACTGATCCCTGCAGTCCTTCTGATGGATTGAGCATGATATGAATGGAGAAAAAGAGTGGATAAACAGATTTTAATGTCATTTGCAGATGTACCGGAGGAGGCAGTGGAACGTTTCAGAGAAACATTCCAGCAGTCAAAGCAGCTTATGACCTATTACAGCTGCGCACTGCTAGAGGTGGAAACAAAGTTCCGTGTGCTGAACCAGCAGTTTTCCCTGGAGCAGGAGCATAATCCAATAGAAACGATCAAGACCAGGCTGAAGTCCATGGAGAGCATCATGGACAAGCTTTATCGTAAAAAGCTGCCCTTTGAGGTGAGTGCAGTAGAAGAGTGTCTGACAGATGTGGCAGGGATCCGCGTGATCTGTCCCTTTATCGAGGATATTTACAGACTGGCAGACTGCCTTCTGCAGCAGGATGATGTAAAGCTGATCAGGATAAAGGATTATATCAAGAATCCCAAGGACAATGGATACCGCAGTCTTCATCTGATCGTGGAAATTCCCATTTTTCTGCAGAATGAAAAAAAGCAGATGAAGGTGGAAGTACAGCTTCGCACGATCGCTATGGACTTCTGGGCAAGCTTGGAGCACAGACTGCGTTATAAGAAGGATCTGGATGCAGAGCTGTCCTCTATGCTGGCAGCAGAGCTGAAGGACTGTGCCGAAACCAGTGCAAGCCTTGACCAGAGAATGGGCGCTGTCAAGAATACCATTGAGAGGCATAAGGAATAATGGCAGCGGGAAGGCTCATTAAAGCCGGACTGACAGGAGTGACGGTGTTCCTTTGGATTCTCATGGCTGGATTGCTGACAGGCTGTGGAAGCAGGAGCGGTGAAATTGCAGAAGAAGCAGTACAGGATGAGAACATAGAAACAGAAGCTCCCATTTCATTACCGGAAACAGCAGTGCCGTTCCCATCTGCAGCGGCATCCACTTCAGCAGCGCCGGCTGTTATGCCAGCAGCGCCCTTTCCGACCGTGCCGCCGGATGCCCCGGTAAGAACTGACGGAATCGATGGCAGCTTTGGAATCGGCAGTGCCTCTATTCTGAGAGGAAAGAATATACTGGTCAGCCTGTTTTTGACTACACCGGACAATACATTTACCGAAGAAGAGAAAAAAATCTGTTTACAGAGACTGAAGGAAGCTGCTATATATATAGAAGAAACTGCTTCCGGTTACGGCGTGGAAACACAGCTTATTCTGGACTGGAGCGAAGAAAGCAGCCAGGATCTATGTATGGAGAAGACTGTGGACTTTACCATAAGTGATGACAGTGATTTTATGGATGCACTGGACGAAGCTTTTGCACAGTGGACAGAGGAAGATCTTTCTTATGAGAGGCTGCTGCAGGAGTATGGAGCTGACGGGATTGCCACCTGTATGTTTGTGAATGCGCCCGGCAGATCCTATGCGATCGTGTATGACGGGGAGGACAATGTCAGGGAAAGCCTTGTCATGTTTGCAAGGAATGATAAGGGGACAGAAGAGGAGCCTGCAGTTTACGCCCACGAGATCCTGCACGTATTTGGAGCCCATGATCTGTACAGGGGAGAAGAATACAGCAGAGAGGTAACCGATTACATTGCAGCAAGCTACCCGGATGAGATCATGAGAAGTGTAGCCGGAGAAGGAAAGATCAGCGAACAGATCTCAAGAATCACAGCCTATCATCTTGGATGGATCGATGAAATACCAGAAACAGAAAGTTTTCCGGAGCTGATCCGGTAGGAATAAAAAGAAAACATCAGGAGGAACAATCATGAAGATACCACAGATATTTGAAGCCAAGAAGAAAGAAGGAAAGCCGGTTCTTTCCTTTGAAATATTTCCCCCGAAGAAAGAAGCTGCCCTGCAGAATATAGATGAGACACTTTCTCTTCTGTGTGACCTGCACCCTGACTTTATCAGTGTAACCTTTGGCGCAGGCGGCAGTACGGCAAATAACAAGACAGTAGAAATTGCCAGAAAGATCAAAAATGAATATGGAATTGAGCCGATCGTGCATCTGACCTGTCTCCATTACAATAAGGAAGAGATCCGCAGCATTCTGGATCAGTTACAGGAAGCAGGCATTGAAAATGTACTGGCACTCCGGGGAGATATGAATCCCAATATCCCGGTAAAGCATGATTTCCATTATGCCAATGAGCTGGTAGAGTATATCAAAACGCAGGGAGATTTCAGTATCAGCGGTGGCTGTTACCCGGAGAAGCATCTGGAAGCACCGGATGCCATTACTGACATCCGTAATCTGAAGAGAAAGGTAGATGCCGGTGTGGATCATCTGGTATCCCAGCTTTTCTTTGATAATGAAGTTTTTTATGATTTCTATGAAAAAACAAGAATTGCCGGCATTGATGTTCCGATCGATGCGGGTGTGATGCCGGTGACCAACAGGGCACAGATCGAGCGTATGGTGACCATGTGCGGGGCAACTCTTCCGGTGAAATTCCAGAAGGTGCTGCATAAATATGAAAATAACAAAGAGGCGCTGCTGGATGCCGGTCTTGCCTATACGATCAATCAGATCGTTGATCTGATCGCCAGTGATGTAGACGGGGTACATATTTACACCATGAATAATCCGGCAGTTGCAAAGAGGATCTGTGATGGAATCAGAAACCTTGTATAATCAAAAAAGAAAACAGGCACTGATCACCGGGGCATCCCGGGGGATCGGTGCAGGAATTGCCATAGCCCTTGCCAAAGAGGGCTATGATCTTATTCTGGTATGCAGAAAATCAATGGAAAGACTGAACGCTCTACAGAAGGAAATAGAATTGACTTATGGAGTCAGATGTGAGGCATATCAGTGTGATGTGTCAGAGCCGGAGGAAGTAGAGAAGCTGTTTTCTATCTGCGGAGAAGTGGATGTGTTGATCAATAATGCCGCAATCTCTTATGTAGGGTTACTGACAGATATGTCAGTTTCTGAATGGCAGCAGGTGATAAATACAAATCTGAACGCATTATTCTATACCTGTCGTCAGGTGCTTCCCGGTATGATCCACAGGAAATCCGGTAAGATTATTAATGTATCCTCTGTGTGGGGAGCGGCAGGCGCTTCCATGGAGGTTGCCTACAGCGCAGCCAAGGGCGGCGTGAATGCTTTTACAAAAGCCCTTGCCAAGGAGGTAGCGCCCAGCCATATCCAGGTAAATGCGGTTGCCTTTGGTGTGATCGACACCGAAATGAATGCCTGCTTTACCGAAGAAGAGAAACAGGCACTGGTGGAAGAAATCCCGGCAGACAGAATGGGGACTGCACAGGAAGCCGGAGAGCTGGTGGTAAAGCTCTTGGAGAGTCCGGACTATCTGACCGGACAGGTCATTACCATGGACGGGGGCTGGATCTGAGAGGATGCGGCTGCAGATGGAAATTCTCCCAAAATGCAGAAGTATTTTGGGTGTAACAGGAAGGAGAGACAAGATGTATGATGTAATTATTATCGGTTCAGGCCCGGCGGGCTTAAGTGCATCCATTTATGCGAACAGAGCCGGCCTTAAGGCGGTGACCATAGAGAAAAGTGCCATGAGCGGCGGCCAGGTACTGAACACCTATGAAGTGGACAATTATCCGGGACTTCCCGGAATCAACGGATTTGAGCTGGGAATGAAGTTCCGGGAGCATGCGGATAAGCTTTCCTGTGAATTTAAAGTGGCTGAGGTTCTTTCCATTCAGGAAGAAGACGGCCATTTTTTGATTCAGACAGAAAAAGAAAAGCTGCAGGCCAGAACGGTCATTGTAGCAACAGGAGCCTATCATGCCAAGCTGAATGTACCGGGAGAAGAGGAATTTGCCGGCAAGGGGGTATCCTACTGTGCGACCTGTGACGGTGCCTTTTTCAGAGGAAAGGTGACGGCTGTCGTAGGCGGCGGCAATGTGGCGGCTGAGGATGCGGCATTTCTGGCAAGAGGCTGTGAAAAGGTTTATCTGATCCACAGAAGAAATGAACTGCGGGCAGCCCAGACGCTGCAGCAGGAGGTAAAGGAGCTTCCGAACGTGGAAATCCTTTGGGATACCGTGGTAGAGGCGGTGGAGGGAAACATGGTGACGGAGTCTCTTCTTATTAAAAATGTAAGGACCGGAGAGGAAAAGCATCTGCCGGTAAACGGTGTGTTTGCTGCAGTAGGGATCCACCCGGACAGCGAGCTCTTGCAGGAGCTGGCTGAGAGAGATGAACAGGGCTATGTGATTGCCGGAGAAGATGGCAGAACGAGCAGACCCGGGATCTTCGTGGCCGGAGATATCAGGAAGAAGAAAATGCGCCAGATCATTACAGCAGCGGCAGACGGTGCCAATGCTGTAAATTCTGTAGAGGAATATTTACGGGTACAAAAGGCTTAGAGTGATATGGAAAATGAAGACACAGCAGCTCTGATTCATGAAAAAACTGTTGTGAATTTTTACAAAATTTTTAAGAAAAGAGACTGTGGAAGTGGAGAAAGCCTTTCGACAGTCTCCTTTTTTCTGTCAGAAAATACAAGATATTGTAGATGGAAAAATTTGCCTTTGAAGATTTGGATATGAAAAAGTGCCGGATTTGCAGGGTTTTCAAGGATGCTGCAAAAAATCGCAGAGGTTGACAGCACTTGACGAAAGTGTTATAGTGTTTTTAACATTTTTGTAACAATTAAGCAGTGAAAGATTTGAAGGAGTTTTGTTATGCAGAAATCTTACGTGAAAATAGCAGCAGGCGTTCTTTCAGCAGCGCTCTTATTTTCCGGTATGAATATGAACAGCTTTGCGAAGGAGAAGACAGATCTTCCTTCCGCAGGTATTGATTTCATCCTTGCTTCCAATGGTACCAGTGTCAAGAACATCAAGGATGAGACAGATGCCAAAAAGGCAGAGCAGAAAGAAAGCAGCACCAGCAGCAGTTCGACAGAGGAAAGTGCTACAGCATCCCCGTCCCTCAGCGCATCTCCACTGGCAACAGCAAGTCCCAAGCTTGATGTACAGCCAATCCAGAAAGAGAAAGTCATCGAAGAAACCGTAACGGCTTCTACCACCAAGACCATCCCCCAGAAGGAAAGAGAAATCGCAGCCAAGAAGGAAGAAGAAGGCTTTAAATCTTTGGTTATCGCCAAAGTGAATGATTATGTAAATGTCAGAAGCATTCCCAGTGAGGACGGAGAGATCCTTGGTAAGCTTTATGACAAGTCCGTTGGTGAATTTATTTCAGAGGACAATGGCTGGTACGAGATCACATCCGGCAGTGTGACCGGTTATGTGAAGGCAGAGTATTGTGTCACAGGTGAGGATGCAGTAGAGCTTGCCAAAGAGGTGGGTACAAGAATTGCCACCGTTAATACCACTACTCTCTATGTAAGAGAAGAGCCCACCACAGATTCTGCAGTGATCGGTATGGTTCCTATTGAAGACGAGCTGCTGGTTACCGAAGAGCTGGACGGCTGGGTTAAGGTAAATATCGAGGAAGGTGATGGCTATGTATCCATGGATTATGTCACCCTTTCCACAGAATTTGTAAAGGCAGAGTCCAAGGCAGAAGAGGAAGCAAGACTTGCCAAGGAAGAAGCAGAGAGAAAGGCAGCACAGGAAGCAGCAGCCAAGGCAGCGAAGGCGAATAAGAAGAACAGCCAGAGCAGCAATCAGAGTTATGCGGCGCCGGTTATTTCAGGAAGTGGCAGTGAGCTTGGCAAGGAGCTTGCAAACTTTGCCTGCCAGTTCGTCGGTAATCCTTACGTCTGGGGTGGAACATCCCTGACAAATGGTGCGGACTGCTCCGGATTTGTTATGAGTGTATATTCCAATTATGGTGTCAGCCTGCCTCATTCATCTTCAGCAGACAGAAGCGTAGGTGCTGCAGTTGGCAGCCTTGACAGTGCACAGCCGGGTGATATCATCTGCTATTCCGGTCATGTTGCAATCTATATTGGCGGCGGACAGATCGTGCATGCATCAACAGCCAAGACAGGAATTATTATTTCCAACGCAAATTACCGTTCTATCCTTTCTATCAGGAGAATCTTCTAAAAGAAGTCCGGTTCTCTCAGGAAAACAGAAAAATGAAATTACAGAAGTCTGATTCATAAAGAGTCAGACTTCTTTTTTTGTACCAAAACGGGTTGACAAACAATGGTGTGTGCAAGTTACACAAAGCAGAAAAAGAGAGACCTGATATATATTGATGAGAGGGAGAAAAGGACTAAAAAGTTATCCACATACACAAATGCCATAAAACAGGCGTTTTTGATTTATACACGGAGTTATCCACACTATCCACAGGAAAAATGAGGAACGGACGTTTTGTGTGTTTATGATAAAGAGAACAGGATAGTCGAAAAAAGTCACTTCCCAAAGATGACTAAAATTGTTAGAAAACTGATATGGTTTTTAAACAAATCATTGAAATTATTGCAAAACTAAGGGGACATGTGCTATAATGAGTGAAAGAAATAATCCACGGAAAGGATGATGTATATGAAGTTTATTATTATTGGCAAGAATATTGAAGTGACTCCTGGACTTCGTGCAGCAGTGGAGGACAAGATCGGTAAGCTTGAGAAGTACTTTACACCGGAAACAGAGGTACATGTTACACTCAGTGTCGAGAAAGACAGACAGAAGATCGAAGTTACGATCCCGGTTAAGGGCAGTATCATCCGTTCTGAACAGGTAAGCAATGATATGTATGTATCGATTGATCTTGTAGAAGAGATCATCGAGAGGCAGCTGAAGAAGTATAAGACCAAGCTGATCGCCAAGGAGCAGTCAAGAGGATTCTTCAAGCAGGATTTCATAGAGAAGGATTATCTGGATGATGAGGAGGTACAGATCATCCGTACCAAGAAGTTCGATATCAAGCCTATGTATCCGGAAGATGCCTGCGTACAGATGGAGCTTCTTGGACATAACTTCTTTGTATTCTGTAATGCAGAGACAGATCAGGTGAATGTAGTTTATAAGAGAAAAGGAAATACTTACGGTCTGATCGAGCCTGAGGTATAAAATAAAGCGGCCGGTCCGGAGCGATGGAAGGACAGGCGTGACAGGCTCCCTGAGTGGGAGGCTAAATTCAAAAAGATGTGGGGCAGGTGCTCCACATCTTTTTGAATTTCTGGGGGCAGCCGGCATTTTTATTTAAAAAGCTTCCACGGCGCATGTTTTTTGAGGTATACTTTTACTATGTTTATCATTCATATTTTATCACTTTTAATTTTTATATTGATCCTTGGATTTTACCTGAAAGAGAAGCTGACAGACTGTATCCCTGCAGCAGTGAGCCTTCTGATCCTTTTCCTGTATGGACTCAGCTTTGGAAATCTCCTCTGGCTGACGGATATCCTGGCACCCTTATTTCTGCTGGGAAGCGGGTTCCTTGTCTTTAAAATGGACAGAAAAAAGAGAAAGGAGCTTGTCTCCTTTGCCGGGAGGGAGCTGAGGGCACCCGCTTTTCTGACAGCCCTGATGCTGCTTATGGCTGTGACAGTGTGTGTATCCGGTAAGCTGACAAGCTGGTGGGATGACTATAATTTCTGGGCCACAGATGTGAAGTCCATTTTTTACCTGGACGGCTTTGCAGACAGGTATGAAAACGTGGCGGCAGAATTTGGGGATTATCCGCCGGGAACCCAGATGCTGAAATGGTGGTTCCTGCACCTTTCACCCTCAGGGTTCAGAGAAGGGCTGATGTTTGCCGGATATTATGTCTGCAATCTGGCATTCCTTGTTCCCCTGCTGGAGCGGATCAGAAAGAAGAACGTAATCACCATGACGATCGGCGCTGTACTGCTGTGGCTGTTCCCTTCCATGGTGGAGGCCTTCTGGATGGATGGATGCTGCGCAGATTTTACCATGGCTGTGATCTATGGGGCATTCCTGACAGCTGTTCTTGACAGAGAGGGGCATTCTTCCCTGTTTTATTACGGAAGACAGGCCTGTTATCTGATGGTACTGGTGCTCTGCAAGAATACAGGGGTGGTCTGGCTGTTCTTTGGACTCTTATTTACGCTGCTATATCACTTTCTGCACAGAAGGGATGAGATATTTGCACAGGACCGAAAGGCAGTGAAAAGAGGACTTATAGCTGTGGTATGCCTGCCTGCGCTGACAGAAGGAAGCTGGCTTTTCTTCTGCCTGATGAACAGAAGGGTTGCCAAGCTGACAGGCGTTGCGGTTCATATGGCGACAGGAAGCATGAACATCCCGGATGTACAGGGACAGATGGTAGATGCCTTTCTGACTGCCTTCCTGAAATGGCCGCTGCACCGGTATTCCACAGCCATACTGAATTTAAGTCCGCTGATGCTGGTGCTTCTGGTGCTGGTTATTTATGCCCTGCTTGGGATCCGGAAAAAGATAACCGGCAAGGACAGCAGATTCCTGCTTTTATTTGCCCTGCTGAGCGCAGCGTGCTTTTACAGCCTGAACCTGATCAGCCACCTGACGATCTTTGCAGTGGAAACACAGTATCTGGAGCCCTTTGGCATGGTGTCCTCGATTGAACGGTACGGAGCACCTTTTACGATAGGAAGCCTGTATCTGATCGCATATCTTGTACTGAAGTCAGAAAATGCTGTTAGGGGGCTGCTGCTCTGTGCTATACCGGTTCTTCTGACAGCAGATTATCAGGGATCTTACCGGGCACTGATCGGCTACAGGAGTACTATAGAAGAGATCCGGCAGGAGAGAGAAGACATCGTAGATGAAAAGGCAGAGGCCTTTCTGGCGAAGATCGGTGCAGGAACGAGGAAAAGCATCGGCCGTGTACTGTATCTCCGGGATCTGTCGGATATCAGCTGGGTAAGGAATGCCTATGTCAGCTTTGAAGCAGCACCGGTGTCTGTGATGTACGGAAATATCAGCGGAGAGACGACGGACAGCGCAGCACTTTTAAAGACGATCGAAGAGTCCCATGCAGGCTATCTGTATGTAGAGCCTCTTGATGAAGAAAATCAGGAGCTGTTTGCACCCTTCATGGACGGAACGGAGTTTTCCTATGACACGCTTTATCGGATCACAGAGAACGATGGAAGGATATTGCTAGTACCGGTAGCATGAAACGTCCTTTCATTTGCTATAATAAATGTGTAAAAGGAAATTTTATGTAAGCGAAAGGGGAAAAGAATGAAGAAAAAGACAGCAGTACTGACGGCGGGCTTCCTGTCACTTGGTGTGCTTGTACTCGCTTCCAATATGACAGTAGATGGCAGGGAAGGGGCAAAGGGGAAGACGATACCGTATACACTGGAAATCACGCTTCCGGAAAATGCGGCAGATGGCAGCATGATCTGCTTCCAGCAGGCATCACAGGAAAGCGGAGAAAGTAAGGACAGTGAAGATAAAGCCCATGAAAATGCCTCCGGCAATCTGGTGATCGGGTACAATCAGGATACTGGCAGACCGTCCGTTTTCTTTACCGGGCAGGAAGAGATCATCCTGAATGAAAAGAATGAGCTGGTCTGGAAGGACTGCAGGCAGCCGGTTATCCTGACAGATAAGATCCAGGTCGTATCGACACCGGATTACAATTATCGTTTCCTGATGAAGGATGCAGAGGGCAGGGAACAGATCCTTTCCTTTTCCTATGCAAAAATGCAAAGGATGCCGGATCAGGCAGTGACGGTTTCGGAAGAAGGCACTCCCATCGTGAACGCAGCTTATGTGACAAGGATGAAGGGAACCACACTTTTGCAGGGAGAGATCAGGAATCTTATCGAAAATGGCTATGAAGAGCTGGCAGGCTTCCTGCAGAAGCTGGCAGATGAAAAGATCGCTGTTTCAGCGGACGGCTCCGTGGTTCCCGAGGGAGAAATGCTTCCGGCAGGCATGGTACTTCTGTCAGCGGCAAGCCCTGTAAGCCGTGTGAATGTCAGTGATGAGACACTGTATTCCTGGAGCGCCTTTTTTGACAAGGTCGAAGAGATCCGTAGGGAAGATGAGTGGCAGGCCTATCTGGAAAGCCTGAGAAGCCAGGAAAAGAAAGGAGAAGCGTCAGTGGCAGTGCCTGCTGTACCGGCAGCACAGGCACCGGCAGGAACGACGCAGCCGACGGCAACGAAAGATCCTGCGACAGTGGAACCAACTAAGGCACCAGATACACCTACCCCATAGAAAATTTTTACAACACATCTGAAATATCCAAAGGCGTTTCGCTCTCCATCAGAACGAAGCGTCTTTTTCAGCTTCACATCCAGTGGACGAATGCCCTTTCAACAAATGTCTTTTCTGTGAATTGTGATTGCAAAAGTAAAAGCCCTATGTTATAATGATTTCTGTGGCAATGACAAAAAATTAACAATCGTTGCAGACAGCCGGTAAGGCTGAAATTTTATACAAAATGATTCAAACGGAGGAAAGAAATAATGGCAAAGAAAGTTGTTTTAGCCGGTGCATGCCGTACAGCGATCGGTACCATGGGTGGCTCTTTAAGCACAACCCCTGCTGCTGAGCTTGGCGCAATCGTAATCAAGGAGGCACTTCAGAGGGCTGGAGTTGCTCCGGAAGCAGTAGATCAGGTATACATGGGATGTGTTATCCAGGCTGGACTTGGACAGAACGTAGCCCGTCAGGCATCTATCAAGGCAGGACTTCCGATCGAGGTTCCCGCTGTTACCATGAACGTTGTCTGCGGTTCCGGTCTGAACTGTGTAAACCAGGCAGCACAGATGATCATGGCAGGAGATGCTGACATCGTTGTAGCAGGCGGTATGGAGAACATGTCCCTGGCACCCTATGCTGTTCCTCAGGCACGTTATGGATATAGAATGAACAATGGTACTTTAGTTGACTGCATGATCAAGGATGCCCTTTGGGATGCATTCAATGATTACCACATGATCACAACTGCAGACAATATCTGCAGAGAGTGGGGACTGACCAGGGAAGAGCTGGATGAGTTCGCATTAAAGAGCCAGTTAAAGGCTGAAGAAGCACAGAAGAATGGTGCTTTCGAGAACGAGATCGTACCTGTAATGGTTAAGAAGAAAAAAGAAATGATCGAGTTCAAGGTAGATGAAGGACCCCGTCATGGTTCTACCATCGAAGGACTTGCAAAGCTCCGTACCATCAATCCTGACGGATTTGTTACTGCTGGTAATGCATCCGGTATCAATGATGGTGCAGCAGCAGTCGTTGTTATGAGCGAAGAGAAGGCTAAGGAGCTTGGCGTTAAGCCCATGGCTACTTTCGTAGCTGGCGCACTTGCAGGTGTAAGACCTGAGGTTATGGGTATCGGACCTGTTGCTTCTACTAAGAAGGTTATGGCTAAGACAGGCATGAAGATCGAGGACTTCGATATCATCGAGGCAAACGAAGCATTCGCAGCACAGTCTGTTGCAGTAGGTAAGGATCTGGGAATCGATGTTGACAAGCAGCTCAACCCCAATGGTGGTGCGATCGCTCTTGGACATCCTGTTGGAGCTTCCGGATGCCGTATCCTTGTTACACTGCTTCATGAGATGCAGGCAAGAGGAGCCAAGACAGGTCTTGCAACTCTCTGCATCGGCGGTGGTATGGGATGCTCTACAGTCGTTAAGATTGAAGACTAAGCATATTTTAAGGAAAATAAGTAAGCAGGCTTAACTTCTTAGGTCTGCTTACTTCTGTGAACAAAATAAAAAGGAGTTAATACCATGGAATTTGTAACATATGAGCAGAAGGGTGCTTATGCCATCATCACCATCAGCCGTGAGAAGGCGCTGAACGCACTGAATTCTACAGTACTGGACGAGCTGAACGCTGTTCTGGATGCTGTAAACCTTGATGAAGTAAGAGCACTGATCCTGACAGGTGCAGGACAGAAGTCCTTCGTTGCAGGTGCAGATATCGCTGAGATGAGCACACTGACCAAGGCAGAGGGCGAAGCCTTCGGTAAGAAGGGAAATGATGTATTCCGCAAGATCGAAACCTTCCCGATCCCTGTGATCGCTGCAGTAAACGGATTCGCACTTGGCGGCGGATGCGAGATCTCCATGAGCTGCGATATCAGAATCTGTTCTGACAATGCCGTATTTGGACAGCCTGAGGTTGGTCTTGGCATCACACCCGGATTTGGCGGTACACAGAGACTTGCCCGTCTTGTAGGCGCTGGCATGGCTAAGCAGATGATCTACACAGCAAGAAACATCAAGGCTGACGAGGCTTACAGAATCGGTCTTGTAAACGCTGTTTATACACAGGAGGAGCTGCTTCCTGCAGCAGAGAAGATGGCAGCAGGCATTGCAAAGAATGCACCGATCGCTGTCCGCAACTGCAAGAAAGCGATCAACGAAGGTCTTGATGCAGACATGGATCAGGCAATCGTGATCGAAGAGAAGCTTTTTGGTGACTGCTTCGAGACAGAAGACCAGAAGTACGGAATGGCATTCTTCCTTGACAAGAACAAGGAAAAGGTAAAAGAGCCCTTCAAGAACTGCTGATTTCTGAAAGCACAGATCTGTAAATGACAGCCGGCGTAGTGCCTGCGGCAGGAAACCGGCTGTTAAGAATAAAAGATAATGAAAATCTCAGGAGGAAAAGAAATGAAAGTAGGTATTATCGGTGCCGGTACTATGGGACAGGGTATTGCAAAGGCATTTGCCCAGGTTGACGGATATGAAGTAGCGCTCTGCGATATCAAGCAGGAGTGGGCTGACGGCGGAAAAGCAAAGATCGCCAAAGGCTATGCTAAATTAGTTGAAAAAGGAAAATTAACACAGGAAGCAGTAGATGCTATCCTTGCAAAGATCACTCCCGGTCTGAAGGAAGACCTCTGCAAAGACTGTGATCTGATCGTTGAAGCAGCATTTGAGAACATGGAAGTAAAGAAGACAACCTTTGCAGAGCTTGACAAGATCGCTAAGCCTGAGTGTGTATTCGCTTCCAACACATCCAGCCTTTCCATCACAGAGATCGGAAACGGACTGAACCGTCCTATGATCGGTATGCACTTCTTTAACCCTGCTGACCGTATGAAGTTAGTTGAGGTTATTGCCGGTGTAAATACTCCTGTAGAGACAGTTGATACCATCAAGAAGATTTCTGAAGAGATCGGTAAGACTCCTGTACAGGTTAACGAGGCAGCTGGTTTCGTAGTAAACCGTATCCTTGTTCCCATGATCAACGAAGCAGCCTTCATCAAGATGGAAGGTGTTTCAGATGTAGCCGGTATTGATGCAGCTATGAAGCTTGGTGCAAACCATCCTATGGGACCCCTTGAGCTTGGTGATTTCATTGGTCTTGATATCTGCCTTGCTATCATGGATGTTCTTTACAATGAAACAGGTGACAGCAAGTATCGTGCATGTCCTCTTCTCCGCAAGATGGTCCGTGGCGGTAATCTTGGTGTTAAGAGCGGCAAGGGCTTCTATATTTACAATGCAGACAGAACAAAGACCCCTGTTGATGCACAGTAATTTTAATTGAGGATTCCCTCAATAACATATATTTAATGGAGGATATAAAAATCATGGATTTTACGTTAAGCAAACAACATGAAATGGCGAGAACTCTTTTCAAAGAGTTTGCAGAAAAAGAAGTTAAGCCTCTGGCTCAGGAAGTAGATGAGACAGAAGTGTTCCCCAGAGGAACAGTTGAGAAGATGGCTAAGGCTGGCTTCCTTGGAATTCCGGTTCCGAAGGAATACGGCGGACAGGGATGCGATCCTTTAACCTACGCTATGTGCGTTGAGGAGCTGTCCAAGGTTTGTGGTACTACAGGCGTTATCGTTTCTGCACACACCTCTCTTTGCTGTGATCCTATCCAGACCTATGGTACAGAAGAGCAGAAGCAGAAATATCTGGTTCCCCTTGCAAAGGGTGAGAAGCTTGGTGCTTTCGGTCTGACAGAGCCCGGAGCTGGTACTGATGCACAGGGTCAGCAGACAAAGGCCGTTCTTGATGGTGACGAGTGGGTTCTGAACGGATCCAAGATCTTCATTACCAATGGTAAGGAAGCTGATGTTTATGTAATTTTCGCTGTAACAAGCGTTGTAACCGATGCTAAGGGCAGAAGCAAGAAGATGATCTCTGCTTTCATCGTAGAAAAAGGAACTCCTGGATTTACCTTCGGTACCAAGGAAAATAAGATGGGTATCCGTGGTTCATCCACATACGAACTGATCTTCACAGACTGCCGTATCCCCAAGGAAAACCTGCTTGGTCAGGAAGGCAAGGGCTTTGGTATCGCTATGCATACTCTGGATGGCGGACGTATCGGTATCGCTGCACAGGCTCTTGGTCTTGCAGAGGGCGCTCTTGACAGAACCATCGCTTATGTAAAGGAAAGAAAGCAGTTCGGCAGAGCAATCGGTGCTTTCCAGAATACACAGTTCCAGTTAGCTGATATGGCTACCAAGGTTCAGGCTGCACAGTACATGGTATACAGAGCAGCTATGGCTAAGGCTACCCAGAAGAGCTACACAGTAGAAGCTGCTATGGCTAAGCTGTATGCTGCAGAGGTTGCTATGGAAGTAACAACCAAGGCTGTTCAGCTCCATGGTGGATATGGTTATATCAGAGAGTACGATGTTGAGCGTATGATGAGAGATGCCAAGATCACAGAGATCTATGAAGGTACATCTGAAGTACAGAGAATGGTTATTTCCGGTTCCCTGCTGAAATAAGAATGAAAGAATAAGGAGAGATAATACAATGAAAATCGTTGTTTGTGTTAAACAGGTACCTGATACAAAGGGCGGCGTTAAGTTCAATCCCGATGGTACACTTGACAGAGGTGCGATGCTTACTATCATGAATCCTGACGATAAGGCAGGTCTGGAAGCAGCACTTAGATTAAAAGACCAGTATGGCGCAGAAGTAACTGTTCTGACAATGGGTCTTCCCAAGGCAGAAGAAGTTCTTCGTGAGGCAATTGCAATGGGCGCTGACAAGGGTATCCTTGTAACAGACCGTGTTCTTGGTGGTGCTGATACCTGGGCTACCTCCCAGACACTGGCAGGCGCACTGCGTAACCTTGAGTATGACCTGATCATCACAGGCCGTCAGGCTATCGATGGTGATACCGCACAGGTTGGACCTCAGATTTCCGAGCATCTTGGAATTCCGGTAATCTCCTATGCACAGAAGATCGAAGTAGAAGGCGACAGCGTGATCGTTGAGCGTCAGTTCGATGACAGATATCACGTATTAAAGGCAAAAATGCCCTGCTTAATTACAGCACTTGCTGAATTAAACGAGCCCCGTTATATGACTCCCGGCGGAATCTTTGATGCTTACAAGGCTGACATCACCGTATGGGGAAGAGCAGATCTGAAGGATGTAGATGATTCCAATTTAGGTCTGAAGGGTTCACCTACCCAGATCGCTAAGGCTTCCGATAAGGTAAGAAAGGGAGCAGGCGAGAAGGTTAACCTTGATGCAGCAGCTTCAGTTGATTATATTATTGACAAGTTAAAAGTTAAGCACGTGATCTAATTAAGGATGATAATGGAGGTTCCAAAATGAATATTCAAGAATATAAGGGAGTTTTTGTCTTTGCACAGCAGGTAGACAATGAACTCAGCGGAATTGCTTTAGAATTAGTTGGTAAGGGAAAAGATCTTGCCAAGGATTTAGGCACAGAAGTAACAGCAGTTTTAGTTGGCAGCGGAATCAAGGGTCTTGCTGACGAGCTTGCTGAGTATGGTGCTGATAAGGTCATCGTTGTAGATGATCCTGAATTAAAAGAGTACAGAACAGAGCCTTATGCACATGCACTGGCATCTGTTATCAATGAATTCAAGCCTGAAATTTTCCTGGTAGGTGCTACTGCAATCGGCCGTGACCTTGGCCCCAGAGTTTCTGCAAGAATCCATACAGGTCTGACAGCAGACTGTACACAGCTTGATATCGGAGATTTCCCGATCAACCCGATCCCTGGCAAGGAACAGCTTCACAACCAGCTGTTAATGACACGTCCTGCATTCGGCGGTAACACAATCGCTACCATCGCATGCCCGAACTTCCGTCCTCAGATGGCAACAGTTCGTCCTGGTGTTATGCAGAAGGCTGAGAAAGTTCCCGGAGCAAAGGCTGAGGTGATCGAATTCAATCCTGGATTCACACCTGACAACAAGTATGTTGAGATCTTAAAGATCGTTAAGTCCGTATCTGACGTAGCTGATATCATGGATGCCAAGATCCTTGTATCTGGAGGACGTGGAGTTGGAAGCGCAGAGAACTTCAAGCTTCTTGATGATCTTGCAGAGGTACTTGGCGGTACCGTAAGCTGCTCCCGTGCAGTTGTAGATGCAGGCTGGAAGCCGAAGGATCTTCAGGTTGGACAGACTGGTAAGACTGTTCGTCCTAACGTATACTTCGCAATCGGTATTTCCGGAGCAATCCAGCATGTAGCTGGTATGGAAGAGTCCGATATCATCATCGCTATCAACAAGGATGAGTCAGCTCCTATCTTTGATGTAGCTGATTACGGTATCGTAGGAGATCTGAACAAGATCGTTCCTGCCCTGACAGAGAAGCTGAAAGCAGAGCTTGCTAACAAATAAGAATATTTGAAACAGAGATAAAGAATGGCCCGATGCAAAGCACCGGGCTGTTTTATTACCGTACGTGTGAAGAATGACTCCTTTCAGACTGTAAGCAAAGTCCCCGGTATTTCACCGAGGACTTTTTACTTGAAAGGGAGGGATCAGGATCTTACGCTGTGAACAATGTTGGCTGCATTCTGACACAAAACAGAGATTTTTCCAAATTCACCTGCGGCGATCATATCTTTTTTGACCATCCAGCTTCCACCACAGGCAAATATTTTATCTGATTTCAGATAAGGGATCACATTTTCTGCATTGATACCACCGGTTGGCATGAAACGCACCTTGGTGTAGGCAGCCCCCAAAGCATTGATCATGGCAAGTCCGCCGGAAGGCTCTGCCGGGAAAAATTTCACGATGTCAAGTCCCAGTTCCAGAGCTTTTTCAATCTCACTTGGTGTAGCCACACCGGGAATGATCACAACATTCTTTTCCTGACAGTGCCGGACAACTTTAGGATTTAATCCGGGAGAGACGATAAATCTGGCTCCAGCATCGATTGCGAGGTCTGCCTGCTTGGTTGTAAGGACAGTTCCGGCACCTATCAGTAATTCAGGGTAAGCTTCTGCTAATATGCGGATAGACTCTGCGGCTGCTTCTGTACGGAAAGTAACTTCAGCAGCAGGGAGAGCACCTTTTATCAAGGCCTTTCCCAGTGGCAGTGTATCTTTGCTGTCGTTCAGGACAACAACAGGAATAATTCCAATTTCGTGGAGCTTATGATAAATTTCGTTCATACTCTTTTCCTCCTATCTTTGCACACGGGCGCTGGCATCAGACATAATAGCTTCTACTTCTTTTTTGCTGGCCATGGTGGTATCGCCCGGTGTTGTCATAGCCAGTGCTCCATGAGCGGCACCATAGTTAACAGCAAGTGCGGGATCGCCAGCAGACATCAGGCCATAGATCAGACCGGAAGCAAAGGAGTCTCCACCACCTACACGGTCCATGATCTCCAGAGATTTAAATTCTTTGGATTTGTAAATAGTGCCATCTGCCCAGCATAAAGCACTCCAGTCATTGACAGTAGCTGTTTTTACTTCACGGAGCGTGGTAGCGATAACCTTGAAGTTGGGATAGGTTTTTGCTGCTTCAGCGACCATTTTTTCGTACCCGTCAATATTGAGTTTCTTAAGGTCTTTATCATTTCCGTCAATAGAAAAACCAAGGCATGCAGTAAAATCTTCTTCATTGCCGATCATGACATCTACATATCCTGCGATTTCCTGATTCACCTGTCTGGCTTTTTCAAGACCGCCGATCGCACTCCACATGGAAGGGCGGTAGTTCAGGTCATAAGATACTACAGTACCATACTTCTTTGCAGTTTTGATGGCAGAAAGAACGGTTTCACAGGACTGTTCGGACAGAGCAGCATAAATGCCTCCGGTATGCAGCCAGCGGACACCGAGCTCACCGAAAATATATTCAAAATCAAAATCTTCAGGAGTTGCTTTTGAAATGGCTGTATTGGCACGGTCTGAGCAGCCGACGGCACCACGGATACCAAAGCCCCGTTCTGTAAAGTTAAGGCCATTCCGGCAGGTACGGCCGATACCATCTGTTTTCATCCATTTGATCAGTGAGGTATCAACACCGCCCTGAAGAATAAAGTCTTCCATTAACATACCCACTTCATTATCAGCAAAAGCAGTGATAACGGCAGTCTTCAATCCAAAACATCTGCGGAGTCCACGGATCACATTGTATTCACCGCCGCCTTCCCAGGCACGAAATTGTCTGGCAGTACGGATACGGCCCTCTCCGGGATCCAGACGCAGCATGACTTCTCCCAGTGATACAGCATCAAACTTGCATTCATTTGAAGGTTTAATAGTAAGATTCATAAAAGCCTCCTTATCTTTATGATTTAAAAATCGTATATACGAACATATATCGCAAATGCGAATACAATATAATAATATCATCAGGGGAAATTTTGTCAAGAAAAAACAGCAGAGACATCTGCTGCTTTGAATTGCCATGCATATGAGAAAAGAATCCGGTAGATTCTTTTTGAATGTAAATAAAGGCCCCGGCATTTCACCGGGGATTTTTCTTTAAATGTTATGATAACCAAGTAAATGGGATAGTTCAGAAGCTTTTTGGCTGATAAATTGTCCGGCCGATTCATAGTTTTCTTCCGGCCGATAGAAACCGGAAATGCTGACCGCACCGACGAGAGTGAAATCTTTTCTGAAAACGGGAGCACCGACACATACCATGTGTTCTTCATATTCACGGAAATCCATGGCGTATCCACGGCTGGCAGTGAGAGCAAGATCTGCAGCAATAGCATCTCTGGTTGTCAGCGTATACCCGGTACGTGGAACCGGATTCAGAGATTCAAGGAAATGGTCTGCCTGATCCTTTGGCATGTAGGTGAGTAAGGTCTTTCCCAGTGATGTGCAGTAAAGGGGAGCTGTACTTCCTATGGTTGCCGTGGTAATAATAGGATTTGGCGGAGTCTCCTTTAAAATATAAAGAACTTTGTCTTCATAAAGCTGGCCGAAAAAAGCCGTCTTACCAGACTGATTGGCGACTTCTTTTAAAGCAGAACCGATCAGCTTCAGCTCATCATCGGACTCAGGATATGACATTCCGATACGGTAGGCAGAAGGCCCAATCTGATATAGCTGTCTGTTGCCGGGACACAAGGTGAGCATTCCATTCTGGGCAAGCGTCACAAGAATGTCATAGGCACTGGTTTTGGGAATAGAAAACTGCTGACACAGTTCATCGATAGAGACACCGGCAGGGTGCTGTGCAATATAGGATAACATTTCAAACGAACGCTGGACCGTTCTGTTAATTTTCAATCTGATTTCCTCCGGAGGTTAAAAAATATCCTGATTCTCAGCAATTAGCTGGAATGTTACGATTCTGGCTTTTTCCAGATGCTGTGCCATGGCATCAGCGGCACTTTCCCAGTCACCTGCAAGACATGCCTGTACGATACTGAGATGTTCAGCGAAGGTATCCCGGATTCGGTTCTCAACACGGTTTCCGGAGAGAACACGGATACGGCGGTTCATATTGTTAACATTCTCATACGTTTCTGTCAGATACTGATTGGGGAGTGCATTCATAATAAATCCATGAAACTGATCGTCAAGATCATAGAAATAGTAGTTATAGCTTTCTGCCACAATACGGTCGGGATCCCCCATGATCTCTGCAAAGCGTTCCAGCTTGACCGGATCGAGCTTGCTGCCATAGCGGCGTATCGTATAAGGCTCCAGTAAGGATCTGACTTCATAGATATGATTGATATCATTGAGTTTCAGCTTGGATACAAGAATTCCTTTTTTGGGAAGAACATTCAGAAGCCCCTCCTGTTCCAGACGGCCAAGTGCATCACGGACGGGGGTACGGCTGATACCGCCCATTTCATTACATAACTGCTGTTCATTCAGATATACACCCGGTTCATATTCACAGGATAAAATTTTTTCTTTGATATAGTCATATGCAAATTGACGGAGGGGTTTTCCCTTAGAGTTTAATGCCATAGATGTTTTCCCTGCATTTCTTTGATTTAGCATTATAATTCTGTATTTTAAGCTGAAATATAATACTTTTATTATATAATACAGCCCACCTATCTTCAAGAGCGGGATTTTGAGATTCATGATTTAAGCGACATCCACCATTCCGGACAGGAGATATTTTGACAGGAAATATGTATTGACAAAAAACAGATGCAATAGTATTATGACGACATGATGTATACAACAACGTATACAATAAAAAATACAACAGAGAGGAGGAGAAAAAGTGAAGGCAATTTATATTGATGAGCCTGGGAAAGTGGTGATACGTGATATCGAAATGCCCAAAAGAAAACCGGGAGAAGCATTGCTGAAAGTGCTGTATGGAGGTATCTGCGGCAGCGATCTTGGATCTTACAGAGGAACATTTGCGTATTTTAATTACCCAAGAATCCCGGGCCACGAATTTGCTGCAGAAATTGTAGAAATTGATGAGAATGACAGGGGACTGAAACCGGGAATGATCGTCACGGCGAATCCTTATTTTAACTGCGGACATTGCTATAGCTGCAAGAGGGGATTTGTAAATGCATGTATGAACAATCAGACACTGGGATGCCAGAGAGATGGAGCTTTTTGTGAGTATATTGCAATGCCGGTGGAAAGAATTTATGATGGAAAAGGACTGTCTCCCAAGGTTCTGGCTGCTATTGAACCGTTTTGCATCAGTTATCATGGTGTACAGAGAGCCGGTGTAAAGTCTGGAGATAAGGTTCTGGTCGTTGGAGGAGGAACCATTGGAGTTCTGGCAGCAAATGCAGCGAAGGCACTGGGCGGAGAAGTATACTTATGTGATATCCCCCAGGCAGAAGAAAAACTGAAGAGAAACCAGGAAATGTTCCAGTTTGCGGGAACAATCATAAATGAAGGACCTGAATCACTGGAAAAGGCAGTTAAAGACATTACCGGAAGCATCAACCTGAACGGTGAAGATGCAGGTTACGGATTTGATATCTGCATCGAAGCAGTGGGATTACCGAGTACATTCCAGGCGTGCATTGACTACGCAGCTTTTGGTGGAAAAGTAGTACTGATCGGAGTGGGCAAGAAAAATCTTGACTTTAACTTTACTTTATTACAGAAGAAGGAATTAAATGTATTCGGTAGCAGAAATGCACTGAAAAAGGATTTCCTTGAACTGATTGATCTGGTGAAGGAAGGTAAGGTTGATCTTGAAAAGATTATAACAAATGTTTACGAATTTAATGATGCCGCACAGGCGTTCAGTGATTTTGATAAGATGAGCGGAAGTATGTTAAAGGTAGGCATTGATTTCAGCAATATTCATTAAAGGGTAATGAATACAGGCAGACATGGAAAACTGCAGGAAAATCAATGATATCATGGTGATGAGAAAGGAGTATTTTATATGAGTAATACAAATCAACACGGTTTGAAACGTCAGAAACTTGGATTGTTTGCCGTAATTGGTATGATATATTCACTGACAGCAGCAGGAGCATGGGGAATTGAAGATATGATTCCGGGAACAGGCCCAGGTCTTACATTAATTATGTTAATTGTTCTTCCCTTTTTCTGGGGACTGCCGCAGGCGTTTACAGACGCAGAACTGGCATCTGCCCTTCCAGATGAAGGTGGCCCTTACAGCTGGGTTAAGAAAACCCTTGGTGAATTCTGGGGCTTCCAGATGGGATGGTGGAGAACCCTTGGCGGTTATTTTGATACAGTAACCTATGTTGCACTGGCAGCCGCATTTATGACATCCTTCTTTGGACTGACGCCGGTTCAGGAATATATGATAAAAGTTGCCATTATTGTAGTATTTATTATTATCAATCTTCAGGGTGTAAAGGATGTAGCTATTATTAATACAGTCATTTCCGTATCTATCCTGATTGCATTTGCAGTTGTTTCCGTGATCGGATTTGCACACTTTAATACCAATCCGTTCCTGCCGATCATTCCGGAAGGACAGGGACTGTTAACCAGTATTGGAGCAGGTCTTTCCGTTGGACTTTGGATGTATGGTGGATGGGAATCCATGTCAATGGTTGCAGAAGAAGTAGAAAAACCGCAGCTGATTCCCAAAGGATTATTACTTTGCATTCCGCTGATCATTGCAACCTATATTATCCCTACAGCAGCAGGACTTTCCTCAGTTGGAAACTGGCAGCAGTGGGGTTCAGAGGGCGTTTCCTATATTGACGTTCTGAAGAATTATGCACCGGCGCTGGCAGGACTGTTCTTGTTCATCGCAATGCTTTCCAATATCTCCATGTTTAACGGATATATTGCATCTACTGCAAGAGGTTTCTTTGTAATGGCAGCAGATAACCTTTGCCCTAAATTCCTGGTAAAGGTAAGTAAGAAAAAAGGTGTACCTTATGTAGGTATTCTTTCTGTAGCAGTTGTTTCCTTCTTCTTACTTTCCTTCTCCTTTGTAGAACTGGTAATTGCAACAGTAACCATGAGTCTGTTTGCATCAAGCTTAACACAGCTTGCCGGTATTATCAGACGTGTCAGATCCACGCATCCGGACGGACCTTTCAAGGTAGCTATGAGTGATAAGGTATTTATCGTCTTTACTTTCGTTCCGGTAATCGTAGCAATTGTAGCATTATATCTTACTGGAAGTTCTGATTTTACACATGGACTGATCGGTGTCTTGTCAGGACCGATTGCCTATGTTATCTTTAAGAGAATGTATGGTGGTCTTAGCGTGGAAGATCCCGAAAATAATCCGGTTAATCCCAAAACCAAGCTGGCACCTGGAGATACAAAGCGTATGGCATTTGTCATTATTGTATGGGCAGTCCTTGCAGGACTTGGAATTATATTCTTCCCCTGGTTTGAAACAGCCGATGCATCAGATATGCTGTTTATCAAGATAGCTGCTGTTGTATGTGGTGTAGTGGGAATTGGAATGTATGCAGTTGCAACGAAAAAGGATAATGCACGTATTTTTTAAAAGAGATGGTAAATATGAGGAAATTTGAAGAGAAAATTGATATTACATATTCCAAAAGAATCATGAAGGAGCTGTCAGGCTTTGTGGATAATGAGCTGATTGGAAACCGTTCATCAGCATCAGATGCCGAGCACAGAGCGGCAGATTACCTTGTTTCAGAAATGAAAAAACTCGGGCTGAAGAATGTTACGAAAGATGAATGCCCGGTGGATAAATGGCAATATGAAAAAGGCACAATATCCTTTAAAGATAAGGAAGGCAATGCTCATACAGTGCCGCTTGGAGGATATGCGACAAAGGCTGATTTCTCTCAAAAGACATTTCCATTAGTTTATGCAGGAAAGGGAACAGAAAAAGACTTTCAGGGAATGGATGTTTCCGGGAAGGTCGTCCTGATCGACATTGATCAGATGAACGAATGGTGGATTAATTTTCCGGCATATGAAGCATCAAGCCATGGTGCAGCGGCAGTGATTTGCTGTAATGTCGGGGGCTTTGGACAGACTGGTGATGAAACGCTTGTTTCGGAGGATGTCTGTGGCCCCTGCGGGCTGCCAGTTTTTTCCATAGGGAAAAAGGCAGCAGGGATGCTGAAAGAATTACAGGAAAAGTCTGTAGAAGGAGTCAGTGTCTGTATTGATGCCAGGAGCATTATTGAACCGGATAAGATCAGTTATAATCTGTGGGGAGAAATTCTAGGAGAAACAGATGAGGCAATTATAGTCATCAACCATTATGATGCGTATTACAGAACTGTCTTTGATGATGTACAGGGTGTAGGATGGGCCATGGGTGTGGCAAAGGCACTGATTGATTCAGGTTATAAGCCATACCGGACAATCCGTATTGTCATGCATGCATCAGAAGAATGGGGTCTCATCAATAATAAATATGACTGGGCGATCGGTGCCTTTAAGCAGATTCACAGAATACGGCCCGAGTGGCAGAAGAAGGGCTTCGCTGTTGTAAACATGGATGGATTTTATGCCTGTGCCGGCGAAACTAAGTTCTGCATTCCATGCTGCAGGGAGCTGTATGAATTTGTACATAACAGCATTGTGCCTTATACAGATAATGGGAAATATACATTTGAAGCAAATCTGGCACTGACCTCATCGACAGAAGACTTCAGCTATGAGCTTGCAGGAATTCCAAGTTTTGTTTCCGGTGCCTATGACGGATGTCTGGCAGATCATACGGTATTGCATTCCTCATACTCAGAGTTTGAGACAGGCTTTGATGATGAACTGTTCCAGATCATTCATTCCATGTTTGGAAAGCTGATCCTTGATCTTGATCAGCTTATGGTACGGCCGGTTGATTTTACCCTGAGGGCAAAGGAAATTGTAGATACCATACCGGATGGATATACAGAAGAAAAAGAAGGATTTTTAGAGCTGGCAGGATTGGCGGAAGAGATCCATACCGGCATCGAAAGCATCAATGACAAAATGCAGTCCGTTCAGAAAACAGAGGAATTAAAAGAGGCAGCCGGAAAAAGCAACCTTGCCCTGCATGAAGTTTTCAAATATTTTATGCAGCATTATCTGAGGTTTGACTGGAATGATCAGATGCTGATACCACATCAGAGATATCTGAATAATATAGGACTGCTGGATGAGGCGGATCAGAGGCTGAAAGAAGGAAATGCAGAGGAAACAATAGCTGCATTAGAGGGTGTTGATTACAATTATTATGCATCATACTTCAGTAAGGAAACCTGTGAATATTTTGTACGTCAGGTAACAGAAAATACTGCAGATACATGGGGCAGCGGTATGTTGGAAAATGGAAATCAGGATCTCTATGATACACTACGGCTGCTGGAAGCAGAAGAAGGACTGAAAAATACAGATGTGATCAGGAAGAGTATTTCAGATGCCCGGGAAATGCAGATGGGCTATTTGAAGACGACCCTTGAGGAAGAATGGAAACATCTGCCGGAAATTACAGAGCTTATGAAACATGCCATAGCATGTCTGTCAGATTTCAGCAGTCTGCTGAAGGAGGGATAAGAATGGAGCGGTTAAATTATGAGGTACTGGAAAAATCAGGGTATCAGGGATATGTTTTAAAGACAGCTCCTGAAAAAGTGCTTCAGTTTGGAGAAGGAAATTTCCTGCGGGCATTTGTGGATTACTGGTTTGATCTGGCAAATGAAAAGGCCGGGTTTGATGGAAAATGTGTACTGGTTCAGCCAATTGCCTCGGGGCTTACTGATATCATCAATGAACAGGAGGGGCTTTATACCTTATATCTCAGAGGCAGTCAGGAAGGGAAAAAGGTAGATGACAAACGTGTCATATCCAGTGTCAGCCGATGTCTGAACCCCTACAGGGAAGAGGATTATGAGGAGGTGATGCAGGTTGCTGAGAGTAAAGATCTGGAAATTATTGTGTCCAATACAACGGAGGCAGGGATCGCTTATGATCCATCCTGCAAATTGGAGGATTGTCCGTCGTCCAGCTTCCCGGCAAAACTGACACAGGTTCTGTATCACCGATATCAGGCCGGAGGGACAGGCCTTCTGATCCTTGCCTGTGAACTGATTGATGATAATGGACAGGAACTGTTAAAATGTGTGAACCGGTATATTGACCAGTGGAGGCTGGAAAGTGGTTTTTCAGAGTATGTGAATGAAAAATGTACATTCTGTGGTTCTCTGGTTGACCGGATCGTTCCTGGCCGGATAAAAAACGAAGAGGAAATAACGGTCCTTGAAAAAGAGAATGGCTACAGGGATCAGCTCATCGATGTCGGAGAAGTTTTTGGTGTATGGGTGATCGAAGGCAATGAAAGTGTCAGTGGACGGCTGCCATTTAAAAAGGCCGGTCTGGAAGATAAAGTATTTGTTACGCCGGATATGAAGCCCTATAAGAAAAGAAAAGTCCGCATACTGAACGGCGCCCATACGGGATTCGTGCTCGGGGCATATCTTGCAGGTCAGAACATCGTGCGTGACTGTATGCATGATGAAGTTATTCTGGCATTTATGAATAAGATGTTATATGAGGAAGTGATTCCTACTCTGCCGCTGGATAAGGAGGAACTGCGGAAGTTTGCAGAGGCAGTCCAGGATCGTTTTAACAATCCATTTATTGATCATGAACTGCTGAGTATTTCCCTGAATTCCACATCAAAATGGAAGGCACGGAATATGCCGTCATTTCTTGAGTATGTAAAAAATGAGAAGAAGCTACCTTCCTGTCTTGTGATGTCACTGGCAGCGTATATTGCTTTTTACAGTAATGACATACAGTGTCTGAATGACAGCGGACTGGTATGCAGAAGACCGCTTGGAAATGAATACACAGTAAAGGATGACCGCTGGGTTCTGGAATTTTATTATGCTCATAAGGAAGACACGGAAGAGGAACTGACAGAGGCTGTTCTGACTAATACACAGATGTGGGGACAGGATCTGACCGCTATCAGTGGACTGAAGGAACAGGTTGTCCGGGATCTTAAGGTAATACGAACGGAGGGAGCAAAAGAGGCATACGCAAAATGTCTGTGATAAATTATGAAGTTAATTCAGATTGCAGAGAAAGATAATGTGGCTGTAGCATTGCATAAGGTCAGCCGTGGGGAAAAACTGGAGGTCGGTGGTAAAATGCTGACAGTACAGGAAGATATTCCTCAGGGGCATAAAGTAGCAGTAAAGGAAATCAAAGCAGGCGAAAATGTCATAAAGTACGGGCTGCCGATCGGACATGCCGTTTCTGAGATCCAGCCGGGAATGTGGGTACATACACATAACATGGAAACCAATCTAAATGAGGAAATGACATACTGCTATCAGCCAAGGCTTTGCAGCCTGAAACCGGAAAAGGCAGAAACCTTTCAGGGATACAGACGAAAAGATGGTCAGGCTGCGATCAGAAATGAAATATGGGTGATCCCCACAGTTGGTTGTGTGAATGATGTTGCAAAAAAGATAGTACAGGACAATCAGCATCTGGTTACAGGGAACATTGACGGGCTGTATACCTTTACACATCCGTTTGGATGCAGCCAGACCGGAAAGGATCATGCACAGACAAGAAAAATCCTGACGTCCCTTGTGAAACACCCGAATGCCGGAGCAGTACTGGTGCTGGAGCTTGGATGTGAAAATCTGACGCATGAGCAGTTTGTCCGGGAACTGGGGGACTATGATCCTGAAAGGGTTAAGTTCCTGAAGTGCCAGGCTGTAGAAGATGAACTTGGTGAGGCGGCAAAACTACTGAAAGAATGTGCAGACTATGCTGGTCAATTTGAAAGACAGCCCATACTGGTCAGTGAACTGGTGATTGGAATGAAGTGCGGAGGATCGGATGGATTATCAGGAATCACGGCCAATCCGTTAGTAGGAAAATTCAGTGACATGCTGATCGCAAGAGGTGGAACTACAGTACTGACAGAAGTGCCGGAGATGTTTGGGGCAGAGCAGATTCTTCTGAACAGGTGTGAAGATGAAGCCGTTTATCACAAAGCGGTGGAAATGATCAGTGGTTTCAAACAGTATTTTATCAGTCATGGAGAAGTTGTATATGAGAATCCAAGTCCAGGCAATAAAGAGGGAGGAATTACAACTCTGGAAGACAAATCCTGTGGATGTGTGCAGAAAGGCGGAACTGCAACAGTAGTAGACGCAGTTGGCTATGGAGAACAGGTTTTAAAGAAAGGACTGAATCTTCTTTATGGACCGGGAAATGATCTGGTTTCTGCAACAGCAATGACAGCTGCCGGAGCACATATGATCCTGTTCACAACTGGAAGAGGAACGCCTTTCGGGGCACCTGCACCAACGGTCAAGATAGCAACCAATACACAGCTGGCCGGGAAGAAAAAAGGCTGGATCGATTTCGATGCAGGAAGTATCGCAGAAGGTGAAAGCATAGAAACGGCAGCAAACAGACTTCTGGAGTTTGTACTTCAGATTGCAGATGGAAAGGAAACGAACGCAGAGAAACACGGTTACAGAGAAATATCCATATTTAAAGACGGCGTTGTATTATAAGAGTAAATGCCAAAAGCTATTGACAATTTGCGTAATCACATATATTATAATCTCAGGCGATTCAGAGAGGAAGGCTTTACAGGGTCTTTCTCTCTATTTTTATGGCAGAGGGTTTTTCTGACAGAAAAACGGACTGGGACGATGCAAGGCAGCAGAAAGCGTGTCAGTCAGAGAAAAAGGAAGGATCTGCCGGGAATGATGCCGAAAGGAAGGAGAAAATTATGAAAAAGAAACTTTTAAGTGTACTGTTAAGTGCAGCTATGGTACTGACACTGGCAGGCTGCGGTTCCAGCGCACAGACAACAGCAGGAACAGACGCAGCAACAGAAGAAACAGCCGCTGCAGAGGGAACTGATGGTGATGCAGCAGGAACAAAGGTATTAAAGGTTGCCATGGAATGCGGTTATGCCCCTTATAACTGGACGCAGCCTGATGATGCAAACGGAGCCGTTCCGATCAATGACAGCTCTG
>ERZ1026772.483-NODE-483-length-29258-cov-10.810602_pt1 | contig 29258 bp, 27 predicted proteins | sample MGYA00380124_ERZ1026772 | MGnify/ENA primary metagenome ERZ1026772 (study PRJEB33269, sample SAMEA4719760) | human gut metagenome | biome: human-associated habitat; feature: organic feature; material: feces | place: Cameroon | collected 2013-10 ...
ATTCGCCTTAGTCTCGTGGGCTCGGAGATGTGTATAAGAGACAGGTCTTACTTTTCCCGCTTTTTCTCTTCTTTTCCACTCTCCGCGGGGCATCCCAGCCCCTTTTTCTCTCCCATGCCCCGCTCGGTCTCTAATTTCCTTCAAGCCGTTATTTTCCCCTGCAAAAGTCAATATCCTTTCCTCTCAGAGCCAGCTCCCTCTGTGTTACAAAATCCTCAATCCACACTCCTTATTCCCTCTCCAGATACCCCTCAATTTCTAGTTTTCCACGCCGGTTCACCGTCACTGTGATTGCTCCGTAATCCCTGGTGCAGAACCACCTTGTCCCAGTCTCTGACAGTCTCTCCAGTGTTTCTGCATGAGGATGTCCATAGGAATTATCTTTTCCACAGGATATCACCGCTGTCCTGGGATTCATCACAGACAGCACCTCTTTCCCGGTGGAATTCCGTGAGCCATGATGCGCCACCTTCAGTACATCTATCTGAGTGGCAAGCTCCTCTGTCATCTTCACCTCTTCCTCTCCTTCAATATCCCCTGTCAGGAGGAGCGATCTTCCCTGATATTCCATAAGAAGCACAGTCGAATAGGAATTGTTATCTGATGTGTAAAGTCCCCTTTCCGGATGAAGGCAATTCATTTGAAACTCACGATCCTTCCCGGCTTCTCCCTCATAAATATATTCCACAGGAACCTGATTTTCTTCTGCAAGCACTGCAAGCTCCTGATAAGCCTCATCCCTGGATTCCCCTGAAATATCCGGCAGCAGCAGTGCTTTCACCTGAATCCCCTCTTCTTTCCCAAGTATCAAAAGCTCCCGTATCCCGCTGATATGGTCTTCATCCGCATGGGTCATGATCACACCATCCACCGTACCGATTCCCTGATATTTCAGAAAAGGAATCAGCCGGTATTCCCCCACTGCATTCTCTGAAGTACTGCCGCAGTCCACTACATAATTCTGTCCGTAAGGTGTTTCCACTACGATACAGTCTCCCTGTCCTACATCCAGGAAAGTCACCTGAAGCTGCCTGCTCACAGCCCTTTCCATCCTTCCAGAAAAAACAAGCAATGCACCCGCACTTAAAAGGATCAGCCATTTACCTTTCAGGGAAAGCTTCCTTTGATAAAGGATCAGAAACAACAATATGATAAGATAAAGAATGATCAGAGCTGTTCCCGGTCTTCCGGTAATGAGCACAGAAGAAGGCAGGTTTTCCACCACAAGACAGGCGCTTTCATAAATTTCCAAAATTCCTGTGATCACAAACGAAAATGGTATGGCGAGTATCTCTGCCCGTTCCACCAGAATCAATAATAACCCACAGGGTAAAAGGAAGCTCATCAGCGGAATCACAAGTAAATTCAGGAAGGTCGCATATACCGGCATCTGATAATAAAAGCACAGCTGCAGTGGCAATCCTGCTGCCGTAATGGCACACCCCGGAAGCAGCCATTTTTTCATCCCTTCCAGAAATTTCCAGAAAATGCTATCCTGCCTGACAACTGCAGCAGTTTTCTTTTTCCCGTCAGATCGGGACAGCGCTTCTGTCTTCTTACAGGTCATTGCCGGAACCAGCATTCCGATCGCCAGTACACAGCCAAAAGAAAACAGAAAACTGCTGTTGTAGAAATACCACGGCTGCTCTGCCAGGATCAGGAGCGCCGCCAGCGAAACTGCTGTCAGAAGATCATACGTCCTCCCAAACATCACCGCTGCCATCTGTACCCCAAACATGATCAATGCCCGTTTGGACGATACCGAAAAGCCTGTCATGCACACATAGCCATACAAAAGCAAAAAAGCTGTCCCTGCGCAAACAGGTACCGGCAATGCTGTCTTTCTGAGTCCTTTATAAAAGGCTATCCCAATCAGCGATATATGAAGCCCCGAGATAGCCAGCAGATGGGCTATGCCATTTCTCTGATATCTTTTTTTAATCTCCCTGTCAAGCGCTTTCTTTTCGCCGAGCACCATTGTCTTCATTAAGGAAGCATTCTCCGGTGAAAGCTGCCTGTCAAAGGTTTCTGATAATCCTTTTCGAAGCTGAAACAAAGCTTCCTTTCCTTTTTGATACTGTTCTGATTTTTGCTGGATAATTACCTGATTAATCTGAAATGCTATTCCTGATATACGATAATAAGATCTTGCATCGAACTGCCCCGGATTTGAGGCTTTTCTGAAATTTCGAATCTTTCCTGTAATTCTGATATAACTTCCGATCTTGGGAAGCTCCTGCCCCTGCTTTAAATAACAGAGAACCTTCTTTCCTTCTGCATCCTCTATTCCGGAAGCATTATCTGCTTCCAGGATTTCCAGATACACTATTTTCTTTTCTTCTTCGCCTGTCACCCATTCCTTGTCATATACCCTTCCTGTCAGGGTACATCCCTTCTCATCCCATTCCTTATCTGTTCTCCCGGTCATGCCGGTTACCGTTCCAAGGAAAATGAGCAGAATGAGCAGCAGACACACATAACTGAGTGGTCTTCTGCGCATGCTCCTCCTTTATCTGATTTTCTCCTGATACCATCATTTCACCATATCCAGATTCCGTTCAAATACCGTAGACAGATTGATATTTTCCCTGTAATTCACGCTGGTTTCTCCGTTCACGGAAATCTGCACCTTATTCACACCGGTCAGCTCGATCAGAGAATTGGTGATCGCATAGATTGTTACTTCCGGTGTGACATTATAGATCTGATTCAGAAAACTGTCATCCAGATTAACATAACAAATGCCATCACGGACTGCTACACTGACAATTTTGGTTGCCGGATTTATGACCGGTCCATCTTTTCTTCCTGCAGCAAGCCCGGTATCATCTGCCTGTGGTCCTGCGATCAGTTCTTCCATGACAAGCCGCTCCAATGAAATATTACTGTTATAGACCTTCGTGCGGCTGACTGCCTGAAGCCCTGTCCCATCTTCATCAGCAAAATACAGCTGAAGCTTCACCTTTTCGTAAGTATTGATCTCATTTCCCGCATTATCGATAAAGGTATCTGCACTCATAACACCCACAACACTCCCGGAAGCATCCACAAAAGGCTCTCCCTCCACCAGAAAGGAAACATACTGCACATCCTTCACCTGGGAAAGCGTTCTTACGATAGATGCCCGGTTCAGGATCTCTGTGATCATTTCCTGTTCCCGGTAGGCTGTATTAAAATCCAGGATCAGCTGTCCATCCTTAAGCTGCATGGATAACAGCTCAAAGCTGCCTGCCAACGGTGCGTGATACTGGAGCTTTTCCGGCACCGTTCCAAGCTGCGTGACCAGTTCTTCAAGAAGGCTGTCCGTGTCTGTGTTCTCTGTCACATAGTCCTCTGAGATCACACCGGTTCTGTCATGGTTCACATAATACACTTTATAATGATACTGATTCTTTTCTTCCTTCTCTTTGCCGCATCCTGCCATCATAAAAAGAAACAGCATACAAAAGAAGCAGACCAGAATAGTCATTTTGCCCGTTAATCTTTTCATAAAAAACTCCTCTACAGCAGACTGTGTGTCAGCGGGATCTTCACAAGAAATCTGGTACCTTCGCCAAAGGTACTTTCCACTTTGATGGATCCTCTGTGAAGCTGTACGGCATTTTTCGTGATGGCAAGTCCAAGTCCTGTTCCCCCGATCTCCCTGGAATGAGACTTATCCACCCGGTAAAACCTGTCATAGATCCTGTTTAACGACTCCTCCGGAATACCAATTCCTGTATCTTCTACTGTAATGGTAAAATACTGGTGATCGGCATCCAGTGTCACTGTCACCTTTCCATGTTCTTTATTATATTTGATAGCATTTTCAACCAGATTGGTAAGGATCAGTGACATTTTCACTTCATCTATCTCGGCGGTAACTTCTCTAGTACTGACAAGCAGAAGCTCTATATCCCTTTTTCTTGCAATGGGACGCATTCTTTTTAAAATGATCTCAGCCAGCTCATTCATATTGACACTGGTAATATTCAGTTCAGCCGCTGACTTGTCCATTTTTACAAGCGCCAGCAGATCATTGATGATCTTATCCTCCCGTTCGATCTCCTCTGCAATATCCTCAAGGAATTCCCGGTATAATTCCGCCGGCACATCCTGCTGCGCAAGAAGGGAATCAGCCAGCACCTTGACAGACGTGATAGGTGTTTTCAGCTCGTGGGATACATTCGCTACAAAATCCTGTCTGGAGCTGTCTATGTTCATCATCTGATTATGTAAAAGGTTAAACGCATTGGAAATATGCTCTGTTTCCTGGTAAGTCGGTACAGAAATATCTCCATCCATATGCCCGTTTCCGATCTCCGTAATCGCCTTTGTGATCCGGTCAAACGGCCGGATCAGTACATTTGCCAGAACCCCCGCGATAGCAAATACAACTACCACCATAATGATCTCCAGAATCAGTGCTTTCCGGTTCAGCACATCCATGGTTGCCATGATGATATCCGTAGAAACACTGGTCAGCATAACACCTCTTGTCAGCTCCGTTCCCTCGGGCATACCCTCTGTCTGATTTTCTGCCGTTACTGTTTCCGTGATCGGTGTGGTAATCTCAATAAAGCCATTATTCCTGTCATACTTGGACATCCCTGTCCCCTTCAGGCATTTAATGACTTCCTCTGATATAATGGTTTTCCCTTCACTGATTCCATAGGTATCTTTGATGATTTTCAGATTGCCGTTTATGATCAGTACACGGCCACTGTAAAGATTGGACAGCTGTTCGAGCTCTGCATTGATAACCTCAGAAGATGTGTCCTGCAGATAATTATAGGTGATCAGATGATTGGCAATGATCTTTAACTGATTCTGGACATCCGACTGCCGCACGTCAACAGCTCTTGCTTCATAATTCTGTAGGATTCCTGCCTTGATAATATAGGCTGGAACAAGCCCCATTAAGAGAATGATCAGAAACAGGCGTACCTTCAGGCTTCGCCAGATTCCCAGGTTCTTCAAAAAAGCAGTGATTTTCTTTTTCATAGCTGTCCTCTAGGCAAAGTAGTACCCAACCCCCCACTTGGTATGTACATACCTGGGTTCACTGGGATTTTCCTCAATTTTTTCACGCAGACGGCGGATATGCACATCCACGGTTCTTACATCTCCCGGATAGTCTGTACCCCATACCAGCTTAAGAAGTGCTTCCCTGCTGTATACCTTGTTGGGATTCAGGATAAGAAGCTCCAGCAGTTCAAATTCCTTGGCTGTCAGATTGATCTCCCTGCCTGCTGCATATACCCTTCTTCCATCGCAGTCAAGACGCATATCTCCCCGCTCTATGATCTTCGCTTCTTCCTTTGTCTTCGGTGCAGTCCGTCTCATAATGGCCTTCAGTCTTGCCTTTACCTCCAGAATATTGAACGGCTTCGTAATATAATCGTCTGCACCGTACTCAAGTCCGAGGATCTTATCCATATCCTCCCCCTTAGCTGTCAGCATGACGATCGGCACAGAAGAAAACTCCCTGACCTGCTGACACACCTCAAACCCTGTCAGCCTTGGAAGCATCACATCCAGCAGTACAATATCATATTCTGTATCCTTTATCTTCTGCAGTGCCTCTTCTCCGTCATAGGCACATTCCACTTCCATGCCGTCCTGTTCCAGACTGAACCTGATTCCCTTTACGATCAGCTTCTCATCGTCCACAACCAAAACCTTCTTCGCCATCTTTCCCTCTTTTTCTGCCGCTTCTGCGGCTTTCCGATTCCACACTGAATCATCCGGCAGTAATAAGATCCCTGATCTTTCCAAAAAGACCTTCCTTGATCCCTTCTACCTTCATAATGTCCTCTATCTGCTCAAATTTTCCTGTACTTTCTCTGTAGCTGATAATATGCCTGGCTTTTCCTTCTCCGATCCCGGGAAGTGTACACAGCTCCTCCATGGATGCCGTATTGATATTCACAAGTCCGTCTGCCTGGTCTGTTTCTCTATCAGGCTGCAAAAGAAGCTCTTCTGTCAGTGTATCCTTTCCTGCCTGCGAAAGATCTCTGACCTCGTCCTCTGTCGGAATATAAAGCCGCTTTCCATCGGTAAGCACCTCTGCCTGATTCACATATTCCTCACAGGCCTCCGGCAAAAATCCACCGGCTGCTTCTACCGCCTGATACACCCTCGCATCCCCTGTAAACTCATAAACACCCGGGTTCTCCACAGCTCCGCAGACATGCACAAATACAGTCTGGCTGGCAGTTATCTGCTGACTGCTCTGCAGCTCCTGTTCCTCCTGGCCTGACGCAGCACCAGCCTCCTCCGTATCCTGCTTTTCTTCCGTAAAAAGCTCAGTCCTGCGCCTCTCACATCCAAAAAGCAGACACCCGGCAAGAACCAGCATGCCAAGCAATATCTTATGTTTCTTTTTCATCGTTCTACTCCTTCCTGCATATGACAAAAAGGCCCCCTGTATCACGACTGATTAATATTGTAAAGGTTTTTCACAGGTTGCGCAAGTGGTATTGACAACATAAAAATATGACCTTATTCCCATTTAAATACCACTATTCCCACAATAGCAGCTGCCATTCCGATCATCTTTCTGAAAGAAAAGGGCTGCTTCTCCACGCCAAAGACCCCAAACAGTTCAATCATATAGGCTACAAGAAGCTGGGCAGTCACGATCAGCATGACCGCTCTTGCCGGTCCAAGCATTTCCATACTGCGGATCACTGTATAGGTGATAAATGCCCCTATGGCGCCTCCAAGGAGCATATACTTTGGTTCTACCCTCGTAAGCGTCACAAAAGAAGTCCTGTCTGTAAACAGCCAGGCACAGAGACAGACGATGAGGGCAGAAAGCTGGACAAAGGCACTGGCCACCCAGATACTGGACGATTTCGTAACACCTGTATTAAAAACCCCCTGTACACTCATCAATGCCCCGGAAATTATCGCAATCAAAAATCCAACCATATCAGAATCTCCTTACGTTTTTATCCGTAATGTATCCTGTATGGCTGGATTTTATACATAATCAGTCTGTCTGATCCGCTATTCTTCCGCCTGCTCTTCCTTCTGTGCTTCCTCTGTATAGTATTCTTCATCCAGATACTCTACATCTGTTTCTTCCTGCACATCCTCGATATAAACTTCTTCATACTCCCGTCCGGTCACCTGCTGCATGATCTGCTCCGACAATTCCTTCAGCGCGTCATTTGCATCAGTTCCATTCCATACCTGGGAAAATACGCGTTCAAGCAATACCCAGAAATTACTGGTTTCGATCATTTTCGGCATAGCCACAGAATTATCATAGGCTTCTGCAAACATGGAAAGCGCCTCATTTCCATAATCTGCATCTCTTGCTGCCGATACCTTGCCGCTTCTTGCATAAAGACTTTCATTGTATCCTGCTGTCAGGAAAAAGGCAAAATCATTGGCATCCTCCTGATGTGTCCCATAACCGTTCACTACTGCACACTGCGTCATGGAAAGCGGCTTTGTCTCCCTGTCTGCATCAATATCAGGAAGAAGGGCGATCCCATATTCGTAAGGGAAGCTGCCATCCTCCGCTGCCTGCTCCAGTGTACCGACCACATCTGAGGTTGCTACTGTAAATACCTGCCTGCCTTCCATAAATTCATGGATCACGCTCTCATAACTGATCTCACTGGTATCTATGGAAAAGAACTGGTTCAGTTCCTCATAGGCTCTCATATTCCGGATCGCATTCAGATTATAAATGTCAATCTGGGAAATATCATCTCCGGCAGCTCCACCCATCTCAATCGCATTGCCAATAAAGAAATAATTGTAGAAAATATCTGTCACATCCCATTTGAAGACACCCTCTACCGCTTCCGGTGCATCATAGCTGTCAGCAAAGGTCTTCATATCCTCCAGTGTCTTTGGGATGAGCTCCTGTACCCTTGCCTCAATCTCTTCATCTGAAAAAGAAGGTGTTTCCTCTGCTGTGTCCTGCGTGACGTTTCCGGCATCCGCCTGCTGCTGTGCTTCTTCTCCTGCCGCTATATCTGCCTCTGCCTGAAGCTGGCTCTCTGCCAGATCCTTCAGATATGTTTTATTATAGAGAAGGGCACTTGTTTCAAAATAAAAAGGATATCCGATCACCTTTCCCTGATAAGTAGCTGCTGAAAGTCCTGTATCCCTGTAAGTATCCCTAAGAGATGTCCTTTCACGAAGCTTTACCTCCTCTGCAAGTCCTGCAAGATAAGCCTTTTCCAGTGAATCATGGCTGAGGATATACAGATCCGGCATCTCCTCTCCGGAAAGGGAAGCAGCATTGATCTGCTCCAGATATTCCGGTCCTGACTGCAGCACCGGCACGATCCTCACATCATGATTTTCATTGTACGTAACTGCTGCACTGGTAAGATAAGAGGTCAGTGCCTCGTCTGTATACCAGAGATACAGCGTATCCTTTTCTCCTGTAAAAGCAGGAAATTTTTCTTCCTGTTTTTCACTGACCTGCATGCCTGATCTGGCAATTCCAAAAGTCAGAAAAGCAACGGCTGCAAGAAGAAGTGCAGCCGCCAGTCGTTTCTTAAAACCCATAAATCATACTCCATTTACTGCAGACAGGACGTCAGAATCTCTATCATTTTGTCCACATGCTTCTCTTCAATGACAAGAGGCGGTACAAAACGGATGATATTCGGTCCTGCGTTGATCAATATCAGTCCCTTTTCCAGGGCTTTCCCTATGATATCACCTACCGGTCTGTCAAATACAAGTCCCTGCATCAGCTTGACACCTCTGCGTTCCGTGATGAAATCATACTTATCAACCAGTTCGTCAAGGCGCTTTGCCAGATAATCGCCGATCTGGTTCACATGTTCTATTATATGGTTCTCCTCAAATAAATCAAGTACCGCATTGATAGCTGCACCTGCAAGAGGATTTCCTCCATAGGTCGTTCCGTGGTCACCGCTTGTAAGAGAATGGGCAGCCACCTTTTCTGTCATCATAAAGGCACCTACCGGCACACCGCATCCAAGCGCCTTGGCACTTGTCATGATATCCGGCTTAATGCCATATCTCTGCCATGCATAATACTCACCGCATCTTCCCATACCGCACTGGATCTCGTCAAGGATCATCAGAATGTCCCTTTCCTCGCACAGCTCCTTTACCTGCTTCATAAACTCTTCTGTGGCAGGATAAATGCCGCCCTCTCCCTGTACCGTTTCAAACAGGATCGCACAGGTCTTATCTGTCACCTGATCCAGAACACTCTGGAAATCATTTAATGTGGCAAAGCGGATATTTCCGATCATGGGTTCAAAGGCTTCCCGGTATTTTTTATTGCCTGTAACAGAAAGAGCCCCCATAGTCCTTCCATGGAAGGAATGCTCCATGGCAATGATCTCATGGTCTGTTCTTCCGTCCTTCAGATAAGCATACTTTCTTGCCGCCTTAATGGCTCCTTCAATAGACTCTGCCCCGCTGTTTGTGAAAAACACTCTGTCCATCCCGGAAATCTTTTTCAGCTTTTTGGCAGCTTCAATAGCCGGTACATTATAATAATAATTGGAAGTATGGATCACCTTGTCGATCTGCTCTTTCAGTGCATCATTGTAAATCTTATTTCCATAGCCAAGGGCAAATACAGCTATCCCCGCACAGAAATCCAGATATTTTTTTCCTTCCATGTCATAAAGGTAAACGCCTTCTCCCTTATCCAGCACTACCTGAAAACGGTTATATGTATGAAGAAGTGCTGCCTCTGCATCCTCTATATATTGCTTCATTGATTCCATGTCTGCCTATGTCCTTTCTTTCTGCCTAATCATGCTGCTCCAGGAGCTGTTTATCCTCGTCTCTGAGGATCATGGTTCCCACACCGGAATTAGTGAAGATCTCAAGCAGGAGACAATGTGGAATCCTTCCATCAAGAATATGGACTCTGTTGACTCCATTCTTCACAGCAGATGCACAGTTTGCAAGCTTTGGCAGCATACCGCCGCCGATCACACCATCACCTATCAGCTCCTCTGCACCAGAAGCTGTGATCCTGGAAATAAAGCTGCTCTTGTCATTAATATCTTTGTATAATCCTTCAATATCTGTCAGGAATACCAGCTTGTCCGCACTGATCGCTTTGGCAATCGCACAGGCTGCATCATCTGCATTGATATTATAGGTGGCAAACTGATCATCCAGACCAATCGGTGCAATGATCGGCAGGAAATCCTTCTCCAGCAGATCATACAGGATCTTGGGGTCTACCTTTGTGATATTTCCGACATAACCGATATCCTGCCCGTCTGCATATTTTTTCTCCACCTGCAGAAGTCCGCCGTCCTTACCGCTGATACCAACGGCCTTGACACCAAGCTCCTCCACCATGGTCACAAGCTGCTTATTGACTCTGGAAAGCACCATCTCTGCGATCTCCATGGTCTCATCATCTGTGACACGCAGTCCATTCACAAATTTTGCCTCCTTGCCAACCTTTCCTACCCATTTGCTGATGGCCTTGCCGCCGCCATGCACGATGATCGGTTTAAAACCAACCAGCTTCAAAAGGGTAACATCCTTGATGACATTTTTCTGCAGCTCTTCATTGCTCATGGCTGAACCGCCATATTTGACTACGATGATCTTCCTGTTAAATTTCTGTATGTAGGGAAGTGCCTCGATCAGTACCTCTGCCTTCCGTAATACCTGTTCCATATCCTTTTCCATGTTCTTATCTCCCCTGTTTTCATGCTTTCCACAGTCCTGATTATGCTACACCATCTGCAGCTCTCTTTTGAAATCCCGGCTGTCAGCTTCGGTAATCTGCATTGATCTTTACATAATCATAGGTAAGGTCGCAGCCCCATGCTGTTGCACTCTCTTCTCCGTTCTTCATATCCACGACCACAGTAACCTCCGGCTCGGAAAGGATCTTTGTTGCCTCCTCCTCACTGTAGTCTGCTGCCACACCGTCCTTGTAGATCTGTATCCGGCCGGCTTTGCTTTCAAAGAACAGCTCTATCTTCTCCGGATCAAAAATGACACCGCTGTAGCCAAGGGCGCACAGGATCCTTCCCCAGTTGGCATCATGTCCGTAGATCGCAGCCTTCGTCAGGCTGGAGCAGATGACAGCTTTGGCAAGAACACGGGCATCGTGCTTGGACGGTGCATGGATGACCTTTGTTTCAAAAAGAGCGGTTGCTCCCTCTCCGTCTCCTGCCATCTTCTTTGCCAGAGTTTCATTGATCTCATGAAGCGCCTCACGGAATGCTTCGTATTCCGGGCTGTTCTCTCTGATCTCCGGATTCTCTGCCATACCGTTTGCCAGTACAAGCAGTGTATCATTCGTAGAAGTATCTCCGTCTACGGAGATCATATTAAAGGTATCTACAACATCCTCCTTCACTGCCTTTGTCAGCAGCTCTTTGGAGATTACAGCATCTGTTGTCACGAAAGCCAGCATGGTGCACATATTGGGATGGATCATGCCGGAGCCCTTGCACATACCTCCAATCGTTACTGTCTTACCTCCGATCTCGATCTGCACAGCTGCCTCTTTATTCTTCGTATCTGTTGTCATGATCGCCCTGGACGCTCTCGTTCCTGCTTCCAGATCTCCCTGCTTTCCCTCTGTCAGCTTTTTAATACCGCTTACGATCCTGTCAATGGGAAGCTGCATGCCGATGACACCGGTGGATGCCACAAGCACCGCATTTTCAGAGATGGAAAGTGCCTCCGCCGCTGCCTTCGCTGTCTGCTCACAGTAGGAAAAGCCTTCCCTTCCGGTGCAGGCATTGGCAATCCCCGCATTGATCACAACTGCCTGTCCGTAAGGACTTTCCTCTACTACCTTCTTATCAAACAGCACCGGTGCTGCCTTCACCACGTTGCTGGTAAAGGTGCCTGCCAGTACACACGGCTTTTCGCTGTAGATCAGCGCCATATCATCTCTGTCTTTATATTTGATCCCTGCTGCCACGGCTGCTGCCTGAAATCCCTTCGCTGCCGTAACACCGCCTGTAATCTTTTTCATCGTAAGAACTGCCTCCTTGCTTTCCTATTTATTGTAATTGATGATATTTTCCCTGTTCAGTACAAAATCATAATAATTCAGATCTTCCCGCTTTGTCCAGCCGATTTCCTTCCAGAAAGCATTGCCGATGTCATTCTCGGTAAAGGCGATCAGGGAAACCTTGCTGATCTTCTCCTTCTCCAGCTCTTCCATACACCTGACGACCATACTCTTTCCAATGCCCCTCATACGGCAGTCCTCACGGACACAGACATGATAAAGACATCCTCTTCTGCCATCATGCCCGCAGAGAATACTCCCTACGATCTCTCCGTTTTCCTCCGCCACTACGCTTGTAGTCGGATTTCTCTTTAAAAAACGCTCCACACCTTCCCGGGAATCATCTATGCTCCGGATGGCAAAGCCTTTGATCGTCATCCACAGATCATGGACACCCTGGTAATCTTCTATGGTCATTGTCCGTACAATCATCTCTCTAATCCTCTCCTGTCAGATGAACCGTCCGGTATCCGTGTCCCGTATAGGGCAGGAACTTCTCAAGCACATCCCTTGTCTTAAGCTGCAGGCTTGCCGTATTCACGCAGGGGTGACACCCCAGATATTCTTCCTTCAGCACATCCTCATCGATCAGAAGATTGACCCTCTTATCCGTATCATTCATCAGTCCCATAATGCTTACTGCACCCGGATGTATGTTCAGGAATTTCACCATATATTCCTCTGAGGCAAAGGAAAGCCTGGCACTGCCGATCTGCTTTGACAGCTCCTTTGTCTTAAACTTTTTCTCTCCCGGCATCATCAGAAGGTAAAAGACTGTTTTCTGGGAGTTGCACAGGAACAGGTTCTTACACATATGAATATGTAACAGCTTATCAACATCCTGACAGGCTTCCATAGTTTCCATCGGCTCATGATCCAGTCTCTCATAAGGGATCTGCAGCTCCTTCAGCAGCCTGTATACTGCCATTTCCTTTTCTTCCCTTCCCTCCGGAGAAGGAATATCTTCATATAATGTAGCATCATGGATTCGTTCATTCATGGTCTTTTCATTTCCTTTCACATCATCTTCTACAGATGAAGTCCCTTCGTCTCCTCACAGCCAAGTGCAATATTCAGACACTGGATTGCTGCACCGGAAGCCCCTTTTCCAAGATTGTCAAACTGGGAAGAAAGCAGGACTCTGTCTTCATTTCCCGTTACATAGATCCGAAGGCTGTCCCTGCCGCTCATTGCATTGCCCGCAAGCATATTGGCGCTTGCTTCTTCCGCTCCAAAGGGCATCACCCTTACAAAACGGCTGCCTGCATAAAAATCAGCCAGATATTTCCACACCTCCTGCGGTGTTCTTCCCTTATTCATCAGGTCTGTATATACAGGAACAGAAACCACCATGCCACTGTAATAATCTGCCACGATAGGGGAAAAGAGCGGTTCTCTCTTAAGCCCCGGGATCTTCTTCATTTCCTTCAGATGCTTATGTGCCTGGGAAAGGGCATATTCCCTTGGTGCAAGAAGCGCATCCTCTCTCTCATCTGACTCATAGGCTGCGATCATCTTCCTGCCGCCGCCGCTGTAGCCGGAAATACCAAATGCGCTGACCGGATAATCTGCACTGATCAGTCCTCCTGCCACCATGGGATATACCAGGGATATAAAGCCTGTGGCATAGCAGCCCGGAACTGCGATCCTGTTTCCGGCAGAGATCGCTTCCCTGTGTTCCTTTGACAGCTCAGGAAAACCATAAGCCCAGCCTTCCATGGTTCTGTGTGCCGTAGAGGTATCAATGATCCTTACATGATCATTCTCTACCAAAGAAACAGATTCCTCTGCAGCAGCATCCGGCAGACATAGGAAAGTAATATCTGACGAATTGATCAGTCTCTTTCTTTCTTCCTTATCCTTACGCAGCTCTGATGAAATAGGAAGTAACTCCACGTCCTCCCTCTCCGCAAACCTCTCATGGATCCGGAGTCCCGTCGTTCCCTCACTTCCATCAATGAATATTTTCACTTTCCCACTCATTTCCTTATCCTCGTTTTCTTATTCAATAACAATAATAATACTCTTTCACGCTTTAAATCTCAACAAAATAATTGGAAATAATCCCATCCTGTTTCCAACGCATAACTATACACCTTTTATGCATATTATTCAATAGTATTTTCGTTTTTATGCAGAATATTAAAAATATTCTTTTATTTATGCAAAATAAGTGTTGCATTTCCTTTTGGAAAGGAGTATGATGTACCCAAACAAAAAACTAACAAACATACCGGAGGCATATATTATGAAAGAAAAAGTAATCTTAGCGTATTCAGGCGGTCTTGACACTACAGCCATCATCCCCTGGTTAAAAGAGAATTTCAATTACGACGTTGTTTGCGTCTGCATCGACTGTGGTCAGGAAGAAGAGCTTGACGGACTTGAAGAAAGAGCAAAATCCTGCGGTGCTGAAAAATTATACATCCTCGATGTTATCGATGAATTTTGTGATGAATATATCGTTCCCTGTGTACAGGCTCATGCCGTATATGAGAACAAATATCTCCTCGGAACTTCCATGGCAAGACCTCTGATCGCCAAGAAGTTAGTGGAAATTGCACGTAAGGAGGGCGCTACTGCAATCTGCCACGGCGCTACCGGAAAGGGAAATGACCAGATCCGTTTCGAGCTTGGCATCAAGGCTCTCGCACCTGATCTTAAGATCATCGCTGCATGGAGAAACGAAAAGTGGACTATGGACTCCCGTGAATCCGAGATTGAGTACTGCAAGGCACATGGTATCAATCTTCCCTTCTCAGCAGATTCCAGCTACAGTCGTGACCGTAACATCTGGCACATCAGCCATGAGGGTCTTGAGCTTGAGGATCCTGCCAACGAGCCAGGCTACGATCACCTCCTTGTTCTTGGTGTTACTCCTGAGAAGGCTCCTGATGAGGGCGAATATGTATCACTCTCCTTTGAAAAGGGTGTCCCGGTAGCCATCAATGGTGAAAAGAAGAAGGTATCTGATATCATCCGTGACTTGAACAAGCTTGGCGGCAAGCATGGTATCGGTATTGTAGATATCGTTGAGAACCGTGTTGTCGGCATGAAGTCAAGAGGTGTTTATGAAACTCCCGGCGGAACCATTCTTTATGAAGCACATCAGCAGCTTGAGGAACTGATCCTTGACCGTGATGCTTACGCAGTCAAGAAGGATATGGGTAACAAATTTGCACAGATCGTATACGAAGGAAAATGGTTCTCTCCTTTACGTGAAGCTGTACAGGCATTCGTGGAATCCACCCAGAAGTATGTAACCGGTGAAGTGAAGTTCAAGCTTTACAAGGGCAATATCATCAAAGCCGGTACCACTTCTCCTTACTCTCTGTACAATGAGAGCATCGCAAGCTTCACAACCGGTGATCTGTATGACCATCACGATGCAGAAGGCTTCATCAATCTGTTCGGACTTTCTACCAAGGTTCGTGCTATGAAAATGCAGGAGCGTGGAGAACTGTAATCAAAGCAGGAGGTAAGGCATGGACGTTATTACTTTACTCCTCGAGTATCTTATTGCCACGAATCTCATTGGCTTTGCGCTGATGGGCATCGATAAATACAAAGCGAAAAAAAGGGCCTTCCGGATTCCGGAAGCAACCCTTTTTATCGTTGCAATAATTGGCGGAAGCATAGGTTCCATTATTGGAATGTATGCTTTTCGTCATAAAACAAGACATTGGTATTTTGTGTATGGTATGCCTGCGATCCTGATCCTTCAGATCCTTCTGATCGCTCTCCTGCTCCATGCACCCTTTGAAATCTCTCTTCTTTAATGATAATGATAAGTGAGGAACCCCTGATGCACATTGCGATCTGTGATGACAATATTGCTGACAGAAAACAGCTGGAACGTCTCCTGAAGCGGGAATCGGATAAACGGAAGGCCAAAACCGGACTTTTATTTGCCGATTCCTTTGGTGACTGCCGCATTCTTTCCACCAACCATATGCAGTATGATCTCTTTTTTCTGGATATGACAGCGTCTGCCCCCGATGGGCTTACCTTTGCCCTGCAGCTTGCCGAAGACGGAGTTACAGCTCCTATTGTGCTGTGCTCCTCGAAAATCAATTATAAGGAAAAAGCCTCTGCCCTGTCAGGGATACCGGATAGTATTCTGTATCTGGATAAGCCCATTATCACGGCAGAGCTTTCGGCAATCCTTGACAGGGCAGAAGCGCTTGGTGCCTGCCGTGTTCCGAAGATCGAGCTCCGCAGTGAACAGAAAACCTGGTATGTAGATGAGGATGATATTCTCTATGCGGTCCAGGAGGGACGCTATGTACATGTTTTTCTCCAAAACGGAAAAGAGGTTTCCGTTCTTTCTGAAATGTATAACTTTTATAATACGATTTCCGCCTTTGAACACTTCGTGTTCCTGAATGACCGGGGTCTTATCAATATTGTCCACATGGATCATTACACCCCCCTTGCAGTCTTCATGAAGGACGGATACCGTCTTTCCTCTAATCCCTTCGTGATGAAATATATAAAAAGTGCTCTACAGAATATCACCTTATAATGTAACGATCACACCACCATCATTGGCATACATGCTGCTGACACCTCTGGTATCCATGATCACCACATCCCTGCAGGAAATCTTCTGCAGAACCATGTTCTTCACTGCCTCTGCTCTTTCCGGGCAGTTACAGTGAGTGATCATCAACGTCTTCTCTTCGGGGTGTACTGCATCTGCTGCAACGGCTGCTGCCATCTTTGCCAGTCCCTTCTTGATCCCGATTGCCTGACCAAGCTGGATGATAGCTCCCTTTTCCGATCCCATTACCGGCTTAATGCTTAAGGTGGATGCTACCAGTGCCTTGACCCCGGTCAGTCTTCCATTTTTCCGTAAGGTTTCCAGATTATCAAGAACAAAATAGGTATGCATATGATCCCGGTATTCAGAAACCCTTCTGCACACCTCTTCAAAGGGCAGTCCCTCTTCACAGAGCTTTGCTGCAAGCAGTGCCTGATTTGTTTCTCCACAGCTTGCAGATTCTGAATCACAGATAAAGATATTCTTATGTCCATATTTTTCCAGATACAGCTTTTTGCCTAGCTCTGCGCTGTTGTAGCTTCCGCTCAATTTGGAGGAAAGAGTAAATACAAACACATTCTCTGCCTCAGTCCGGTAAGCCTCCATAAATCTCTCGGGTGACGGGCAAAATGACTTCGGGCATTTCGCCGAGGCTGCCACCTTTTTTAAGAAATCAGCCTGATCGAAGTTCTCATCATCCATGATCACTTCCCCTTCTACCTCAAGACCAAGGGGCACACGCTCAAAGCGGATATCATTCTGGTACTGAAAAGGCAGTTCGCCGCAGCTGTCAATCACAATTTTATATTTCATCAGAACCTCCAAAACTATTTCATTTATTATTTAACATTTTATAACATAGTTTTCATTACTACTTATAATAGCATATCATATATCCTCTGTAAAGGTCAATTCACGATATCACATTTTTCTGAAAGCACATTTTATTTTTCCCTCCCTTGCACCCCCGTCCGAAATAATATATGATAGAAATGATGTATAAAAATGAAAAGTGAGGTATCCGTCATGACAATAAATGAAAAAGCCCTGAAGCTTCATGAAGAATGGAATGGCAAGCTTGAGATCGTAGCCAAGTCCCCTGTCAAATCAAGAGAAGATCTTTCCCTTGCCTATACGCCCGGTGTTGCAGAGCCCTGTAAGGTGATCGCACAGGATAAGGAGGCTGCTTACAAATATACCATGAAAGCAAATACTGTCGCTGTTGTATCCGATGGCAGTGCTGTTCTCGGTCTTGGCAATATCGGTCCCTATGCCGCTATGCCGGTCATGGAGGGAAAGGCTGTTCTGTTCAAGGAATTTGGCGGTGTCAATGCAGTTCCGATCTGTCTTGATACCCAGGATACGGAGGAGATCATCAAGGCTGTGACCTATCTTGCCCCCGGCTTTGGCGGCATCAATCTGGAAGACATCAGCGCTCCCAGATGCTTTGAAATAGAAGAACGCTTAAAGGAGCTGCTGGACATCCCTGTCTTCCACGACGACCAGCATGGCACTGCTATTGTTGTTCTCGCCGGCATCATCAACGCCCTTAAGGTAGTTGGCAAGAAAAAGGAAGACTGCCGTATCGTGGTAAACGGAGCCGGAAGTGCCGGTGTTGCCATTACCAGGCTTCTTCTGACATACGGATTTCCTCATATTACCATGTGCGACAAGGTTGGTATCGTCTCCAAAAAGACGGAGGGACTGAACTGGATGCAGCAGAAAATGGCTGAGCTTACCAATCTGGAGCAGCAGACCGGTACTCTTGCAGATGCCATGAAGGGTGCAGATATTTTTGTTGGCGTTTCCGCTCCTGGCATTGTGACTCCCGAAATGGTAGCCTCTATGAACAAAGATGCCATTCTCTTTGCCATGGCCAATCCGGTTCCCGAGATCATGCCAGATATTGCAAAGGCTGCCGGTGCAAAGGTCGTTGGTACCGGACGCAGTGACTTCCCCAATCAGGTCAACAATGTAGTGGCTTTTCCCGGAATCTTCAAGGGCGCCCTGGAAGGACGTGCTTCAAAGATCACCGAAGAAATGAAGCTTGCCGCTGCAAACGCTATTGCTTCCCTTGTTCCTGATGAAGAATTAAATGAAGACAACATCATGCCGGAAGCCTTTAATCCCAAAGTAGCAGAGGTTGTTGCAGAAGCTGTCAGATCCCATATTGAAAGATAACTATGTCAGTATCAGATTTTTCTGCAGAAAATAAGGTTTCTCTTCCGGAATACTGGCTGGGTAAGCCATATTATTCTCTGGACGCCTTTTTTAAGCAGAGGTTTTCACAGAAAATATATAAGATCTCTCTGAATGCCGGACTGACCTGTCCAAACAGGGACGGAACCTTAGGCAGAGGAGGCTGTATCTTCTGCAGCAGTGGAGGGAGCGGTGATTTTGCCGCTCCTCTTCTTGACAGGTCTTCCATCCGTGAGAGTCTTGAAAAAGGAAAATCTCTCTTCCACCGCAAGCAGACCGGCTCCCGGTTTATGGCTTATTTTCAGGCCTTTACCAATACCTATGGTCCTGTTTCCTACCTGGAACAGATCTACAGAGGTGCCCTTGAGCTTGAAGAGATCATCGGCATTTCCATTGCCACAAGACCGGACTGTCTGCCGGATGAGGTGCTATCCCTGCTTAGCCGGCTGAAGGATGAATATCCCGACAAGCTGATCTGGATCGAGCTTGGCCTTCAGTCCATCCACGAAAAGACAGCACGCTTTATCCGAAGGGGCTATGAGCTGCCCTGCTTTGAAAAGGCCGTTCACAGTCTGGCTGCCCTTGATATACCGGTCATTGTTCATCTGATCCTCGGTCTTCCTGGCGAAACAGATGAGGATATGTACGCTTCCGTTTCTTACCTGAATACCCTGCCAGTATCCGGAGTCAAGCTGCAGCTTCTTCATATCCTGAAAGGCACAGATCTTGCTGACCTGTATGAAAAGGATCCTGCTTCCATCTGTCTTTTTCCAGACCGGGATGATTACCTGGCAGTACTGATCAGGTGCCTTATGCTTCTTTCTCCGGATATTGTCGTACACCGTGTCACCGGGGACGGCAGCCGCTCCCTCCTGACCGCGCCGCTCTGGAGCCTTGATAAAAGAGGGGTATTAAATGCCTTGCATAAGCAAATGAAGGAGCAGAATGCCTTTCAGGGTGCCCTGCTTCCGGGCAGCAATTCCGATGAATCTTTTTTTAGCTTATTTTGAAACGGAGTTTTTATTATGTCAGATCCTTTAACTTTATATAAACTGATCGTACTTTATATGCTGAACCGGGTCAGCTTCCCTCTGACTGCTGCCCAGATCAGTGATTTTATCCTGACCAGAGAATATACCAACTTTCTTACCCTGCAGCAGGTGATCCGCGAGCTTACAGATACCGGCCTTGTGGATGCCAGGACTGTCCGGAACAGAACCCAGCTTCTGCTGACAAAGGATGGGAAACAGACCCTGGATTTCTTTTCCCAGCAGATCAGCACTTCCATCCGTCAGGAAATTGACGAATATCTGAAAGAAAATGAAATGGAGCTTCGTAATGAGGTTTCTATACTTGCCGACTACTACAAATCAACCTCCGGCGAATACGAAGCCCATTTAAAGGCCAAGGAAGGAAATGTCACTCTTGTCGACCTGATCATTTCCGTCCCTGTAGAAGAAACAGCTGCTGCCATCTGTGACAACTGGCAGAAAAAAAACCAGGAAATCTATCAGTACCTGATAGAGCAGCTGTTCTGAATGTAACGCCTATGCAAAGAACCGCAGGTGCATCACTGCTCCTGCGGTTCTTTTTATCTCATGATCTCACTCCAGCTTGATATGCCAATGATCGACTTGGCGAAATCCGTATACTGGGCATGATTTGGTGTATCTATATATTTATATACATTGTAGGACTGCTTTGGACTTCCGTTTGCATGGTTTAACCCAAAGGCAAGTCCCTGTGCGACTTCTTCTGAAGCATCAGTCTCACGGTTTAAAAGGAAGCCATCAATATGAGGGTTATTCTCTACCCGGTAATACGCATAGGCGATCGCAGCCGCCTGCAGTGCCTCTCCTGCTGTAGAGGTGTAGCCCTGTTCACTCAGGATAATACTTCTGACCTCTCCGTCATCTGTCCGATAGGCATCCTGTGCCATATAATTGGTCAGCACCTCGATATTGGCCATTGTGATCATGGAAGTATCCGCACTGTGGGTGACCAGCTTATTTGACTTCCAGATCCTTGCCTCTGTCAGAGGTACATTGTAAGGATGCTGGGAAAGACCCCAGTCAATATTTCCCGTAGATTTGATATTTCTGTTAAACTCATCCACAATATCACGGCCATCATAGTTCGTATTATTCTTCAGATTCCTGTCCCACTGCTGATCGATCGGCATGTATACTCTGGCACTGCTGCTGACACTCTTGATCGCAGTATAGAAAACCCGGAAAGCCTTGGCATATTCCTCCACATATTCTGAGGTGCCCACACGCTCCATATAATTCCATTCTTTTCTGGCATTGATCTCATTGGCAATGACCCAGTTGGAGATCCGCCCGTGGCTGTTACCGGAATACCTCTCTGCCAGGAAAGTACCGATCGCCGCCATATAGTCCACTCCGGATTCCTCTGCCCCGTTGAACATATAATAGGGAGCCGCCCCATAGCTTCTGGACTTCGGATGAATGAGCTGTGGATAGGAGCCGGAATAATTATTCAGGATAATTGCTGTCGTAGAGATCCCCTTGGCTGTCAGTGTACTGAACACAAGATCATACTCTGCGATCACCTGTCCGTTCAGCGTGTAGGTTTTTCCGTTATAGGTATACTGGATCGTCGGGTAGGCACTGTGGGTACTCGGGCCGAGCAGTCTTGCTACCGGAATATTATAGGCAGCCTGCTTGATCCCAAGATCATCCAGTTCATTTCCTCTGAGCTTGTTGGGATCCACAAGAAGTCCCTTTTTCGTTGCAGGCACCTGATAAACGGAACCATATTTAGCGATCGCTTCCGGATTGGTAATATACCTTGGTCCGGTCACTGCCAGATACTTTCCATCCTTCTTCACAGCCACAACAAATTTCTTGTAAAGCTTACTGGTGGAATAATTATAATTTAAAGGTGTAGAGAATTCTGTTCCTTCATCCTTATAAAGCCTGGAAAGATATTCGGCATCATCTGGGATCGTATTATCATAAGTATTGAGAGCAAACAGATAATAATACTTATCATCACTGGCAGGTATTCCCTCTCCCTTGACCTTCACATTGACCTTACCGGCAGAGCCATCGATCAGACAGGACTCCAGCGTTGCAAAATCTGCTGCATTCTCCTCCGTGATCTCTACTGTCTTAGGTCTTTTCTGATAGGATTCCTCCACAGCAGATTCTGCCGTCAGGATATGGTTGATGATGTTTGCCCCGATTCCCTTCTGTGGTGCTTCTTCCTCCGGCTTTTCCTGTATCTGTATATCATTCCCAGGCACTTCTGTAATTTCTTTTCCGGCGTTTTCCCTGAACACAAGGAAATATAAAATAACGCCTGCTATTAGTGCTGCCGGTATCAGAATTGCCAGGATCGTCAGGATCCTTCTTCTGAGCGATACCCTTCTTTTTCCTTTCCTTCGCACTTTTTTCTTTACGGCTGGTTTTTTCCCGGTCGTCTCACTCATATCTCCGTTCCTTTTTCCCTCTTCATGTTCTTTCTTCATCTCGGATCAGCCTGATCGGTCTTTTTATCCGGCTCTGCCGCTTCTCTTTTCAGACGGCTCATATGTTCCCTGATCTTTACCTCATATCCATTCCCTGAAGGATGATAAAATTCCTTCCCATTCAGTTCATAGGGAAGATACTGCTGTTTTACATAATTATTTGGATAATCATGGGCATACAGATACCCGCTTCCGTGTCCCAGCTTCGCAGCGCTCTTGTAATGGGCATCCTGCAGATGCGGAGGGATCGGAAGATTTCCTGACCTTTCTACTTCACTCATGGCTTCTCCTATTGCCGCCACACAGGCATTGCTCTTTGGTGCGCAGGCCACATACATGGCCGCCTCTGACAGTATGATCTGTGCTTCCGGCATTCCCACTCTTTCTATCGCAAGAGAAGCACTTACCGCAACCTGGATCGCCTGCGGATCTGCCATTCCCACATCCTCAGAAGCGCAGATCATGATACGCCTTGCAATAAAGGTCACGCTCTCTCCCGCATACAGCATCCTTGCCAGATAATACACCGCCGCATCCGGATCAGATCCCCGCATACTTTTGATAAAAGCCGATACGGTGTCATAATGGTTGTCCCCGGATTTGTCATATCTGACAGCCCGCTTCTGGATACATTCCTGTGCTACCGGAAGCGTGATATGGATCTTTCCATCTGGTGCCCTCTCTGTCGTCATGATGCCAAGCTCCACCGCATTCAGGGCATGTCTGGCATCTCCCCCTGAAATATCCGCAAGAAAATTAAGGGCATCTTCATCGATCTCTGCATCATATGCCCCCATTCCTCTCTCTTTGTCATAAACAGCACGATGGATCAGCTCCTTGATATCCTCAGCAGAAAGTGGCTTCAGTTCAAAAATAATGGACCTTGAGATCAGCGCCCCGTTCACCTCAAAATAAGGATTCTCCGTCGTCGCCCCGATCAGGATCACTGTACCATCTTCCACAAAGGGAAGCAGATAATCCTGCTGGCTCTTGTTAAAGCGGTGGATCTCATCTATGAAAAGAATAGTCTTCTTTCCATACATGCCAAGGGTATCCTTCGCCGCCTTTATTACATCCTCCATGTCTTTCTTACCGGCTACCGTGGCATTGATCTGGGTAAATTCCGCACTGGTCGTTCCGGCGATAACCTTGGCAAGAGTCGTCTTGCCGGTTCCCGGCGGTCCGTAAAAAATAATGGAGCTGAGCTTGTCTGCCTTGATCGCCCGGTAAAGCAGCTTGTCCCTACCGATGATGTGCTGCTGTCCTACGACCTCGTCCAGCGTCCTTGGCCGCAGTCTTGCTGCCAGAGGAGCTTCCCTTTCCATACTCGTGCTCCTCATATATTCAAATAAATCCATTTCTTAATACTCCTCTGCCGCGTCGATCTCTTCCTGCTCCTGTTCAATCGGCTGTACATATCCCGGTGTATGACGTAAATACATAGCCCAGTAGCCGCATCCCACAATACCTGCACCGCCTGCAATATTGCCCAGTGTTACCGGGAGCAGGTTTTTCAGCAGGAAACTTGAAAGTGTCAGGGCATCCCCACTGACTCCATATTTCGGCATGGTCAGAAGCCCAGATACCCCAAAATAAATATCTGCGATACTGTGCTCAAACCCACAGAGTACAAACAGCATGACCGGCCAGAAGCTCATCAGAAGCTTGCCAGATACCTTCTTCGCTGCGAAAGCTCCCCACACCGCTACACAGACCAGGATATTGCAGAGAACACCTCTGGCAAAGGCTTCCGGAAAAGTCTGGTTCACTCTCGTCAGTGCAGCTGCCACCATCTTTTCAGCAAGCCTGCCATCATAAAGTCCCGGGATTCCGGCATATACTACCATCACTGCCACAAAGGAAGCACCGATAAAATTGCCCGCAAATACGAAGAACCAGTTCTTCAGCATTTCTGTCAGTTTAATCTTCTTTTCCAAAAGAGAGATAATGATCAGGTTATTTCCGGTAAACAGCTCACTTCCGGCGATCAGCACCATCGCCATACCGGCAGGGAATACACAGGCACTTAACAGCCTTGCCACAGAAGGATTCTCTATCGTTGCTGAGGCTGTCGTTGATGCGATCCCCGCAAAGCCGATATAAATGCCGGCAAAAATACCAAGCACAAGCATCTTGAAGGCCGACAGTCTTACCTTGTGGAGCCCGATCTCCACGAAATTCTTCGCTATTTCCAAAGGTGAATGCATAACTCCATTCCTTTCTTCTTCAAATCTACAGGAAAAAAGCCTGCAGAATCCCTTCCGCAGGCCTTTCTACTTATTTTAGTATACAACATTACAGATTAATATTCAATGCCTCATAGGGGATCTCTACTCCAATATATCCGGATGCATAAGGTCCATATTCATAAGGTGAATACTCGATCACAATTCCATCTGTCCCATACCGCATCAGCATATCCAGCGATGCGTTATCGTAGAGGTCTGCATAGGCGGCATCCTCACTGTCCCAGCCGAAATAAGGACCCGGATTGTCCTTCCAGTTCTGTACACTGTACTGTGCCACAATATCCTTAAACTCATCTACACTTCCCTGATACAGATCTGCCAGTGTCTTTTCCTCTCCTGTAGTCAGATCAAACAGATAATGGCTGCGATAGGGATAGCCATGGGCACCGCCGGTATATTCATATCCGCTGTAATCCACTGTCAGATAGTCTGCTCCAAGCACTTCCACCCGGCTCAGCTCATTATCATAAGATAAAGGATACATGCTCCGGGAATATACATCCAGTTCATCATTCCCGGTCAGATAAGAGAGCTCCTGTGCTGCTCCGTCTTCCGCATACCGGATATCCCCCTCCCAGATCTCCTTCAGGGTCTCATTGATCCGTTCTGCCTGCTCATAGGAGGGATCCAGCTTAAAGCATTCCTGATAATACTCATAAACATCGATGTCATAGCTGTCACTGATAACTTTTTTTTTAATGCCTTCTACTGTTCCATACTGTCTGAAATCACGTTTCTCATCCCATACAGAAAGGTAAGCTCCGGGATAAGACTTTCCCCCGGCCGGGGTTTTCCCGATTTTCTCCTCTGAAAGCACAGCCCAGCCAATGCTGTCCTCCTCCATGGCAGCAAAGTAATACCTTCCCTGATAAACATCAAAACCACTGACTCCTGCAGTAATCGTATTCATCGGCGGTCCGGCAAGTCTTCCCGCCTCATACAGAAAGGTTTCTTCTCCTGTCTTAAGCTCATAGCTGTAGATCTGTTTCCTGTCGAATACTTCCCTTTCTTCCTGTTTTTCCTCACTCTGATAATAGTACAGCTTATCCTCTGTGAGCTTTAACGGTATTGCCCTTTTATCCTCTGATTTCTCATTCCAGGTAAAGAGTGTCTGCTCTTCCCCTGTTCTGTTATCATGCAGGATCAGACTTCCATCATACAGGTCATACCTGTCCTCTTCCGGGTAATCTGTGTAGCTATATACCGTATAATCACTATTTACCTCATCCACATCATACGTATCCTGAAGCAGCACGGATTCCCAGAGAAGATTTCCATCCGTATCATAGCTGATCAGACGGTTTTCATCATCATTAAAGGTGATCAGTTCACCGCATGATTTCAGTGACTGCAGTGCTCTTTTCCAGTTTGCATAAATGCTTCCTTCTGCTAATCCCGGAAGCTCTGCAAGCTTCTGATACCTGTCTCCCTGCTGCCAGCCATCTGCGCTCTTCGTAAAGTCAATGACCTTTGTTTCAGAAGTATAGTTAAAATTCGCATAATCTTCCATCGAGTACTCTACGATCAGGCTTCCGTCCACGTACTCCATCTGCAGTGCCCAGCTCATCGTATCATCAATATCCAGGAGTACTGTTTCCTCTCCGTCCTCTACCGCACACAGCCTGCGTTCCAGCTCCCCGCTGTCCGTGCTTTCGGAATTCTGCTCCTGATAAACAGCCACAAACACTATTCCGTCCCCATAGACTGCACTCTGCACATAATAGCCTTCCCCGGCTTCGTACAAAATATCTGCTGTGCCATCCGGCTGCACACCTACGACCTTCTTCCTTCCTACAAGGAGCAGCACATCCTCTGCCTGATCTTCCCTGCCGGTTTCATCCTCTGCGCTCAGATCCTCATCTGCCTGTGCATCTGTCTGTCCTGCTTCCTGCTGCTTCGCTTCGCCTTCCGCTCCTGCCGGTAAATCTGCGTCAGCTTTTCCTGTACAGCCTGCAGATACAAATACTGCTGCCAGCAGGATCGCCAGAAACCAGCCCTGTTTTCTTTTCCATGTACACTTCATCTTTATTCCCCTCTGTTATGCAGTTTCTTTGGATTTCAGTGTAACATAGAGAGGCTACGAACTCAATGATGATCTATGAAATCAGATCAGTCAAACAAAATTTCATCCACCGTTACGAATTCATACCCTTCCTTTAACAGCTGATCCACTACCATAAAAGCTGCCTGCACAGTGGATTCATATTCATCATGCATGAGGATGATATCGTTTTCTCCAGCTTTTGCCAAAATGCTTCTCGCAATGCAGCCGGCATTGGATGAACACCAGTCAAGCGGATCCACAGTCCAGAGCACAGGGAACATATTCAGTTCTGTTTCAAAGGTTTTGTCCCATGCGCCATAAGGCGGCCTTACATATTCCGTCTCCTTTCCGGTAATATCATAAATCACCTGACTGGTTCTGATCAGCTCCTCCTTAAATGTATCTCTGTTGGAGGGGCGCAGCTGTACATGGCTGTAAGTGTGATTTCCAATCAGATGTCCTTCTTCGTCCATTCTTTCAATCAGCTCCGGATAGTTTTCTGCCTGTTCGCCGGTCACAAAAAAAGTAGCCTTCACCTTTCTCTCCTGAAGGCCATCCAGGAGCTGCTTCGTATATACCGGATGAGGACCGTCGTCAAAGGTGATGGCTATTTTCTTATTTTCAGGTTCTTCCACCTGTTCTGCATCTGCCAGTGTTTCCATGATTTCCTTTCCTTCACAGAAAACTGCTGAAAAATCTGTTTTTCCCTGCCTCTTTTCCTGCTCTCCGTGCCAGGCATTAAGCAAAACCAGAGCAAGCAATAATAAAAGAAGCATACAGGACAGGATTCTTTTCGTAAGGCTCATGAAGGAAATCTCCCTCTTTTGCTCTCTTATCCTATCTATATGCTTCTGCATTTCTATCCATGTCTTTTCAGGAACATAAGCCGCAGGCGGTTCACTAAAAGTTTGCAATAATTTTTAGCAGGCATAAAAGCACTATCTGTAGCAGATATCAAATGCGGGTCTCATATCCTCTATCTGACCACGGGATAAACCATATTCCTTTGCCAGTTTTTCCCAGTTGTCTCTTACAGTTTTCAATATGTCCTTCACATAATCCCACGCATCTTTTTCTGATATTCCAAAACGTGGTGCTGTCTGAACGGCCAGATTAATCGAAATCCTGTTATCTTCATCATCCACCAGAAGTGATAATTCATCTCCATATGGAACCGGATTTACATCATACAATGGTGATAATATCCAACCTTTTGTTGTAAAAACAAATGCATGATTCCTAAGGTGATCATCCGTGTTCGTAACAGCCATGTTAAATAAGATTCTTTTCCACAATTCTATTAAATCAGCTTTGGGATTAGCTCCATAAGCTTTAATAAACCCGGCAATATCCAGGTAACTTGTCCCATCAGCAGCTGAAGCTCCATCCGTTTTTCCTAATAAAGTCATAGCAGATGCAAAATGAATTCTTTTTTCTCCATCTCTGTCAAAACGTTTTATCAAAAATGTACTGCCAAGCTTCGAAAACTTTTCTACTTTTGCCTCCGGTACGTTAAGACCGCACATTCCTGCAAGATCATGAACCACCTTTTCCCATGCCCCTGTATCACTATCATCGTTCTTAGATGGAAATTTTGCTATCCAAAGTTGACCCTTCGGATCCATAACAGTAGCCTTAGGTCTTGCACCACCTAATGAAGATCCCGGCCTGATTAATTGATTAAGCCATTTATCTGTAACTCCATTTTCATCCTTCTCGAAATTTCTTGATGCTTCTTCAAGGCTCCGGAGTGATGCCCATGGTGGTACCGCAGTCTCCTTATCATCAGAAAGATATGGTCCATCTACCTCTAACTTAAAGCGTATTCCTCCCATTCTTGTTTCATCATACACACCAAGAAGATAATCACTGTCATGTAATTTTGCAGGTTTTCGGTTCTCTCTTTCAGCCAAAAGACGTTCTCTCTTATTCATAAGAACCCGCCCCCATCTGTCTGGAGATGCATCTGCAAATATTCCAAATATATTTTTTCCTGTTGGAAATTGTCTCCCAGGAAACGGCAATAATTCCGGATCCAGATTAAACAGCAGTTTATTTTTTGATAACCATTCCTTATCATACTCAAATGAATAGGTTTCACTGCCCTTAATAAGGCTTACATTAAGCTTCCCAAGCAAAATTGATCCGTCACTGGAAAAATCATCATATACATATATGATTTTCTCTCCCTTTGTCATTAATGATTCCTCCTTGAGGCTCTTTTCCTGGTCATCAGTTTCAGATCCTGCATCTGTCTTCCCATCTCGTCATCTTTAGCTATAAGAGTCAGATCTTTGTCCATATTTCCAAGAGCATGCAAAACAGCAGCATATATGCCAATAGCTACAGCAGGACTTCCCGATTCAACCTTCCACAACGATGCTCTGCTTATCCCGGCTCTCTCTGCCACTAATTCCGCAGACAAATCACGTCGTAACCTGGCCAGCTTAATCTGCTCGCCCATTGTCTTTAATATATCTTCAGTTGCCGGTACTATATTATACGCTGCCTTTTTCATTCCTATTCTCCTTTTAATATTTACTATTTTAAACAAATTTTCTTATCCTGTCAATAATAGTAAACTTTAATATATGCAGTGCTAAGAAAGAGGCAAAAAAGACACCATGTTTCAGTTATTTATCTGCAACAAGGTGTCTTTATTTCATTTTACGTTATCCTCTACACACCGATCCCAAGCGTCCTGATCAGAGCATAAACTGCTGCGCATAATA
>ERZ1026772.484-NODE-484-length-29253-cov-7.569388_pt1 | contig 29253 bp, 30 predicted proteins | sample MGYA00380124_ERZ1026772 | MGnify/ENA primary metagenome ERZ1026772 (study PRJEB33269, sample SAMEA4719760) | human gut metagenome | biome: human-associated habitat; feature: organic feature; material: feces | place: Cameroon | collected 2013-10 ...
GAAGTATTTTAGTAAAACAACAAGAAAAGTGTAAAGTAAAATCAGTTAAAGTCAACACTAAAAAAAGTATGAAAGGATATGAAGGTAACTCTAATTATTTCAACATATAACAGTCCAAATATGCTGCGTCTTTGCCTAATGAGCGTGGCGAAACAGACTGTTATGCCCGACGAGATAATCATCGCAGACGACGGATCGACCGACGAAACACGAAAGCTAATTGAAGAGATGGCAAAGTCACTACCTTGCCCCGTAAAACATGCATGGCAGGAAGACCGTGGATTCCGACTCGCAGAGTCACGCAACAATGCCCTGCGCATGTGTCAAGGAGACTATGTTGTGTTTATCGACGGTGACATTATCATGGAACGCCACTTCATTGAGGACCATAAGCGTTTGGCGGAAAAAGGATTCTTCGTGGTGGGAAGCCGCTCCAAACTATCTGCACAGGCCAACAACAGGCTCTTCAATAAGCGCAACCCTAACATACACTGGTTCTCCAAAGGAGTGAAGAACCGATTCAACGCTATTTATATGCCTTGGCTCTCATTCTACACCAAGAATATGTACAAAAAAGAATGGGACAAAGGACGTGGTGCCAATATGGCTATGTTCATGAGCGACCTAAAGGCTGTCAACGGGTTCGACTCCGACATGGTGGGATATGGACTTGAAGACACTGATATTATTGTGCGTCTCGTCAACCTCGGATTGCGACGCAAATGGGCTAAATTCCAAGCTATCGAGTTCCACCTATACCACAAGGAGAAGAGTTTTGCCAAAGAAAACAGGCCTTTGCTCGACGGAAACAACAGAAAAGTGAAATGTAAGAACGGAATAGAAAGACTATGACAACCCCAAACACCCACAATACAGAACCAACGCTCGACATTATAATGCCTGTATACAACACGTCGCTATATCTCGAACAGTGCATACAGTCGATCATCAACCAGACTTTCACCAACTGGCACCTATTTATAATAGACGATGGTTCGACCGACTCATCACCTGAGATATGCGACCAATGGGCTGAACGCGACACACGCATCACCGTTATACACAAGCAGAATTCAGGACAGGGCGACTCACGAAACGTGGCTATAAGACAAAGCAAAGCTGAATTTGTGGGATTTGTAGACAGCGACGACTGGCTCGAACCTGATATGTACAAATTCCTCATCGACAACATTCTGCAACACGATGCCGACATTGCTGTATGCGGACACTATAGCGACTTCACCGACCGTAGCGTATGCAAGCATACCGACAACAGCGTGAAAGTGCTCGACTATGATACTGTACACCGACGCATTATCCGCGACAATATACAAAGCTATATATGGCAAATGGTGTTCCGCAGAAGCTGTATCGAGTACCACATGCCAGGACACTTATGCTATGAAGACTATGCCGTACTGCCCCATTGGTTTAAGAATGTGAGACGTGTTGTGCATACCTACCGCCCACTCTATCACTACCGTATGCGACTAAGCAGCGTTGTGCACACCATTACTCCCGAACAGGAATACGCTTTTCTTGAAGCTGAGGAACAAAGATATAAATTCTACCAGAATACGCCATTCAAGAACCAAGTTAGCTTACGCATGTTAATAAGATGTATACGCGTGGCAAAGTACATCACAAGGATGAACATAAGCCAAGACATCATAATGCAATATCTTGAGCGCATAAAACAAAGACTTGCCAAGATTGACAGCAAGTACAGGTTGCGACTCAGCCGAAAGGACAGGATGCTGAGATGCCTGTTATTATACCATACTTCGTTGTTCATCATCTACCAGAAAACAGAAATAAAACTGCTGAAAAGAAAGAAGAAGAACAATACAAAAACCATGTTTAAATAATGCAGCTGATACTGCCGGTTATGGTTTTTAATATAGTTGCCGAGTTATCAACACTTTTGTGGATAACTCGGCAACTTTTTGATTTTCAATACACTTATATTCACATTCTTATTATAATAGCAGTAGGAATGTGGATAAATTCACAGCAATACTGTGGAAAACATATAAAATATCATGCCTGTGGACAGCCTGTAAAACACATATTATATGCCTGTCATGCTCCTGTATACCCCACCCTACTGTAATAATAGATATTATCCAACATTCCTGTGGATAACCCGTGGAAAACTGTTGATAATATGTTAATATCTATGTTAATAACTTTGGGGTTATCAACACCCACCGAGACCATACATGGATATAGTGGATAACTATACATGTTATAAAATCGTTATACAAAAGTTTTCCACAAAATATTAAAGGAAAAAGATATAAACTTATTAACTTTGCACGTATAAACAAACAAGTGTGGATAACAACCGTATCTCATTAAAAATCAGAGAAAAGATATTAAATATCCCTGTGGATAAAACCACCTGTAATGTGAATAACTAAAAAACAGGAAAAACAGGACGGAAAGTTATCAACATACTAACACTATATCATACTCATAATTCTTTTTTCTTTAAAGAAATAAAAAGAAATATATATAGTATGGTGTGGATAAAACTGTAGGTTTTGAAAGGTGTTCAAAATAGGACATAGGAAATTTAGACCACATGAAATAAAGAACAATGACAGGAAACACTTAAAACAATAAGATATGAAAAAAGAGTGGATTGAGAAAGGATATGTCGACGAACAGGTGGACAGGTCCGTGGATTTGAAACAGGAAATACGTAGACTCTGCAAGGAGAAGGATGCAATTATTCTTGCCCACTATTATACGGTGGGAGAGATACAGGACATTGCCGATTTTGTGGGCGACTCGCTTGCCTTGGCACGCAAGGCTGCCGAGACCGACGCCAAGGTTATGGTGATGTGCGGTGTGCACTTCATGGCAGAGACCTGTAAGCTCCTGTCGCCGGACAAGACGGTGCTTTGCCCCGACCTGACAGCGGGATGCTCGCTTGCAGACTCGTGTCGTGCGGAAGATTTAAAGAAATTCAAGGAGGAGCATCCTGGCTACAAGGTGGTGAGCTATGTCAACACAACGGCTGCTGTGAAGGCTCTTACGGATTGTGTGGTTACATCTGGCAACGCTGAGAAGGTGATGGCGTCGTTTCCGAAAGACGAGAAGATAATCTTCGGTCCTGACTACAACCTTGGCAACTACATCAACAGTGTGTCTGGCAGAAACATGCTCCTGTGGAATGGTGGATGTCATGTGCATGAGAAATTCTCGGTGGAGGCAATTGTAAAGCTGAAACAGGAGCATCCTGACGCTGTTGTGATGGCCCACCTCGAATGCAAGGCTCCTGTGCTTGCAGTGGCTGACATCAAGGGTTCTACAGCAACAATGCTCAACTATGCCAAGGCGCATCCGGAGACCAAGGAGTATATCATAGCCACTGAGGCAGGCATTCTTCATGAGTTGGAGCGTGGATGTCCTGGTGTGAAGTTCTATCCAGTGCCGCCAGAAGTGAGCGAGGGTGGGGTAGGCTGCTCTTGCAACGAGTGTGAGTATATGAAGAAGAACACTCTCGAAAAGATATACAACACGCTGAAGTACGGATGGCCGTCGGTAGAGGTTGACCCCGAGATTGCACGCGAGGCTGTGAAGCCGATAGAGAGAATGCTTGAATTGTCTTAGTGAATATGATATAATGAGGGTGTGTAGAAAACTCACACAATACAGGCTGCTGTCTGACGAGTTCTAACACACTCTCTAAAATAAAAGTGAAATAATGAAGGTAACAATATCCGGCGAATATAGTAAATACAGGGATTTCATAGAGAGCATACCACAGGTGTTTGACACGTGTGGAGGTGAGACGCTCAAGGACAGGCGCAACAGTGTCAAGGTGCTTCACCATGACGGAAAGGCGTTTGTGGTGAAGCGTTTCAAGCGTGTCAACTGCATTCAGTCGGTTGTTTACTCCTTCTTTCGCCCTACAAAGGCTGAGCGCGCTTATAGGTTTGCTGAGGAAATGCGCCGTAGAGGCATTTCTACGCCCCGTGAGATTGCTTATATGGAACAGGCGAGGTGTGGACTGTTTAGCGTCGGATATTTCGTCTCAGAGCAAAGTATGGGCGTCGAGGCTTTCACACGTCTTGTTGATCCCGAGGAGTTTTCTCGTCCTCTTGCCGATGCTATAGCCGGATATGTGGTGTTCATGCATAGTAGGGGAGTGCTTCACGGCGACCTTAACTCTGCCAATTTCCTTTTTGTAGAGGATAGTAAAGGTGGTTACAAGTTTGACGTGATCGACACCAACCGCTCTCATTTCTGCGATGGCATGCCTACTGACGAGCAGTGTTTGGAGAACCTGAAGCGTTTCACTCACCGTCGCGACCTTTATGAGTATTTCATCCGACAATATGCCATAAGGCGAGGGTGGGACGAGAATGCGACAGTGGAAAAGGCTGTGAAACTTCTTGAGAGGTTTGAGAACAGGAAAATAAAGTTGTAAAAAAATAAAAGGCAATGGACGATTATCCATTGCCTTTTATTTTTTTATAGCTGTCAATCACTCGTTTAGCCGTATCATTATTCTCAAATCTCTTTACATACATACGGCTGCTCTTAATTCTTTCTTCGCGTCCGCCGGCACCTTTCAGCGTCTGCTTTATAGCTCCTGCAAGCATAACAGGGTCGTCTGGCGACACATACAGGCTGTCTGGACCGCCTGCTTCCTCAAGGCAAGATCCTGTACAGGCCACTACAGGCAGGCCGCTTTGTATGGCTTCGATGATAGGGATGCCGAAACCCTCATAGCGCGATGGATAGACAAATGTCTCGGCCAGCTGGTAGATGGCTTGCAGGTCGTTGTCGTCGATGCCCGACAGGATGTGCAGTCTGTCTGCCACACCGAGTTTCTTTGCCGTCTTTTCCACGCTCTCGGTGTATTTGGTGCGTCGTCCCACCACAACAAGATGAATGTCTTCAGGCAGCTTGGGAAGGGCGTTTACAGCCAGTCCTATGTTCTTGCGTTCCTCTATCGTTCCCACGTTCAGTACGAATCGGGTAGGGAGGTGCAGGCGTTGTTTTGTGGCTTCTACGCTTTCTTGTGTCAGCTTGCTTGAGAAACGTCCGGCGCAGCTTTGGTAAATCACGTCGATACGTGCGCTGTCCACGTTGCCGTATTCCATAATGTCGCGCTTTGTGCATTCGCTTATCGCTATGATACGGTCAGCCTCGCGGCATGTCAGCAGAAACTTGGCCTTGTATACGGCAGCGTCAATTGGGTTGTAATATTCTGGGTGGCGAAGGAAGATAAGGTCGTGAATGGTCACAACCGATTTTATGCCCGATGCCTTTATGCCTATGGGCAGCTCGCCTGAGAGTCCGTGGTAGATGTCTACGTGGTCGCGCTTGAGGTCTTTCACTATTCCCCATGATCTCCACACGGCACGAGCCACACCGCTGCGGGCTTTATCTGGATAGACATATTTGAGGCGTTCGGTCTCTGTCACTTGAGAGCGCAGGTCGTCGCTTCCCTTGTCGGGTGCGTAGAGCAGCATACTGTAGTCTTTAGGGAGCTGGCGCTGCAAGTCGTTGACAAGTGTGCGTGAGTAGTTGCCAAGTCCTGTGCGGTTGCGCACGAGGCGTTTGGCGTCGTAAGCTATTGTTGTCATTTGTCTTTCCTGTGGTTTGAATGTTTGTGAATAACCGCTAACTGTTGATAGGAATAATTTTTCCATTCTCCGTCCTGTACAGCCTGTTGAATTCTTCGTGGGTGCGTTTCCAGCGGTTGTGTGTCCAGAGATAATATTCCGGCTGACGTTGTATTGTCTTTTCGAGCAATGCGAAGAAGCGGCGTGTCAGTTCATTCTCGGGCAGAGAGTTGGGTTCATGGGTGATGGGATGGAATGTTGCTGTGTAGTAGCCGCGTTGCGGTCGTGACATCTCTACATAGTAAATGGCGTTGTTCATCTTGCGCATTATGCGTTCGGAGCCTGTGAACACTCCTGTGTCGTGGTTGAGGAATGGCAGCCAGAGGTGTGTGTTGGCGTAGCGTGGACCCTGGTCGGCAATATATCCGAAGAGAGAGCGCACACCGTCGCGTCTTAGCTTCACGAGTTCGCGCAGGATATCATTCTTTGGCACGACCAAGCTTGACGGCTGTGACGAGCGTATGCGTCGGAACAGATTGTCAAACCCTTTCGAGCGCAAGGGTTTGTAGACGAGTCCTATCTTGCGTCCCTCGGGAAAGGCAATGCCAGTGCACGAGAGCCATTCCCAGTTGCAATAATGTCCGAGCAGTCCTGCGCAGTCTTGTCCTGCCTTGAATCGTTCTTCCAACTGTTCCGCTCCAACTATCTTCAAGCGGCGTCGCAATTCTGTGTCGCTGATGCTGAGCAGTTTGATGGTTTCCAGAAAATAGTCGCAGAACCAGTGGTAGAACTTGCGCTCAATATCCTTAATCTCATCCTCGCCCTTTTCGGGAAACGAGGATGAGAGATTGTTGCGCACGATGCGTCGGCGATAGCGCACTATATAGTACATTAATAAATAGCCGATGTCGCTCAGTATATATAGTATGCGGAATGGAAGGAGCGAGAGAATGTAGATAGGGTAGTACATGTCGTTGTGATTAAATTTTACTTCTGCATGTCGTGCAGCTTCTTGTAGTATCCGCCTTGTGCAAGCAGTTGCTCATGAGTGCCTCGTTCCACAATCTCACCTTCGTGCATAACGCATATCTCGTCGGCATTCTTGATGGTTGAGAGTCTGTGTGCGATGGCCACTGTGGTGCGAGTCTTCATCAGTCGCTCCAGTGCGTCTTGCACAAGTCGCTCGCTCTCTGTGTCGAGAGCCGATGTAGCCTCGTCGAGGATAAGTATAGGCGGGTTTTTGAGTATTGCTCTTGCTATGCTCACACGCTGTCGCTGTCCTCCGGAGAGGCGTCCGCCGCGGTCACCGATGTTGGTGTCATAGCCGTGCTCGGTCTGCATGATAAACTCATGAGCATTTGCAATCTTAGCAGCCTGTTCCACCTGTTCCTGTGTGGCAGAGTCTACACCGAACGTGATATTGTTGCGGAATGAGTCGTTGAAGAGGATTGCCTCCTGGTTGACATTGCCTATGAGTTGTCTTAGGTCGTGTATGCCCAGCTCCTTTACGTTGATGCCATCAATGAGCACCTCGCCCTCCTGCACGTCGTAGTAGCGCGGTATGAGGTCGACGAGTGTCGACTTTCCGCTTCCGCTCTGTCCCACGAGAGCCACAGTTTTGCCTTTCTCTATCACGAGGTTGATGTCTCTGAGCACCCATTGCTCGCCGTATCTGAACGACACGTGGCGGAATTCTATCTGATGCTCAAACGAGGCAATGTGCTTTGGTGAGGCAGGTTCCTTAATGGTGTTCTCTGCCTTGAGAATCTTGTCCACACGCTCCATAGAAGCCAGGCCCTTGGGTATGTTGTAGCCAGCCTTTGAGAAATCCTTCAGTGGATTGATGATGGAGTAGAGCATCACGAGATAGTAGATGAACGTAGGTCCCGACAGGATCTGTTGGTCGAGTACAAGTATTCCTCCCACCCACAACACAATGATAATGAGCACCGTACCGAGAAACTCGCTCATAGGATGAGCCATCTGCTGTCGTATGTTCACGCGCTGCACAGAGTTGCGGTAGTCGCTGTTGATACGGTCGAAGCGTTGGTTCATCTTGTCTTCAGCACAGAATGCCTTGATGATGCGGAGTCCGCCGAGTGTCTCTTCCACTTGTGACATGGTGTCGCTCCACAGCGACTGTGCCGCTATTGACTTACGCTTGAGTTTTCTGCCCACAAATCCCATGAACCATCCGAAGATAGGCACGAAGACAAGTGTGAAGAGAGTCAGCTGCCATGAGATGAAAAGCAGGGCGGTGAAGTAGGATATGATGAGTATCGGGTTCTTGAAGAGCATGTCAAGCGACGACATTATGCTGCTCTCAATCTCGCCCACATCGCCCGTCATGCGTGCTATTATGTCGCCCTTGCGCTCCTCCGAGAAGAATCCCAACGGCAGCGACGTTATCTTGTGGTAGAGCTGGTTGCGTATGTCGCGCACCACTCCTGTGCGTATAGGAATGATGGTTGCCGACGAAAGGAAGTAGGCTCCTGTCTTGAGGAATGTTGCGAAGGCGAGAAACAATCCGATGAGCAACAGGGTAGTTGTCGGTCCTACGTTGCCGATGAGCTGTGTCACATAGTAGTCGGCATTGTTGGCAAGCACTTCCTTGATGTTGTCGAGCGACCAAGGCATGAGCTGGGTTGCCGTGCCCGTTCCCTCTGTGCGAAATAGAATCTGCAGGATAGGGATGAGGGCAGCGAACGAGAATATGTTGAGCACAGCCGACAGGATATTGAATATCACCGTCAGGGCAAGATACTTCTTGTAGGGCGGAATGAACCGCCTCAGGATTTGGAGAAATTCTTTCATGACACTCCTTTCTTACTCAACACACTCTCCCAGCAGGGTTGCTGATGTAGAGTCGGTAATCTTAACCATTACGCGCTCGCCGATGTGATGGCCGTGCTTGTCGAACACTACAGCCTTGTTCTGTTCGGTTCTTCCCATGAGTTGCTCGCGCGAACGCTTTGAGAATCCCTCTACAAGCACTTCGAATGTCTTGCCCACATCCTTGCGGTTCTGTTCGGCAGAGACTTCGGTCTGTAGCTTGATGAGCTCGTTGAGTCGTGCAATCTTCACTTCTTCCGACACGTTGTCGGGCAGGTGCTTGGCTGCATAGGTGCCTGGACGCTCTGAGTATTTGAACATAAAGGCAGAGTCGAACATACACTCGCGTACTAATGACAGAGTCTCGGCATGGTCCTCAGGAGTCTCGTCGTGATAGCCCACGAAGATGTCGGTAGTGAGTCCGCAGCCAGGAATTATGCGGCGAATGGCTTCAACACGCTCCAGATACTGCTCGCGGGTGTACTTGCGGTTCATGAGCTTTAGAATCTTGCTCGATCCGCTCTGTGCCGGGAAGTGGATGTGCTTGCAGAGGTTAGGCTCCTCGGCAATGGCATAGAGAATGTCGTCGGTCATGTCCTCGGGGTTGGATGTGGTGAAGCGCACTCGCATGTCGGGCACACTCTGTGCAACCTTGCGTAGGAGTTCGGCAAACGAGCATCCGCCCTCGATGCGCTTTCCGGCAGGAGTAAGGCCGTAGCTGTTGACATTCTGGCCCAAGAGAGTGACCTCCTTAAAGCCGCGGTCGTGCAAGTCCTTCACCTCTCGCAGGATGCTCTCCACGTCGCGTGAGCGCTCTCTGCCTCGTGTGTAAGGCACGATGCAGTAGTGGCAGAAGTTGTTGCAGCCGCGCATGATGCTCACGAAACCGCTCACACGGTTAGGACCGATGCGCTGTGGCACAACGTCGCGATAGGTCTCTGAGGTAGAGAGTTCGATGTTGCAGGCGTTCTGTCCGTTCTCGCATTGCGCTATCATGTCGGGCAGGTTGAGATAGGAGTCAGGACCGCACACGAGGTTGGCGAAGTGATTCTGTATCAAGTCCTCGCGCACTCTTTCTGCCATGCAGCCCAACACACCGAGTATAAGCTTTCTACCTTTCTTCTTCTCTGCGTGCAGAGTTTCCAGGCGGTTGTATATCTTGTTCTCAGCGTTTTCGCGGATAGAACATGTGTTAAGGAAAATGGCTTCAGCCTCGTCCTCGTTCTCGCACAATTCATAGCCCGCCATCTGCATGATGGAAGCTACGACTTCTGAGTCTGCCACATTCATCTGGCAGCCGTACGTCTCGATAAAAAGTTTCTTCATTTATATAAAATTGTATGTTTCAAGTGGATATAACTGTGCAAAGTTACGAAAAAAGAATAAATGAAGAGTATAAAAGCGGTAGAAACGAGTTTTTATGCAAAAAGAGGGAGTGGCAAAACAATTATAATTTTATTTTATGTATGTGTTCATATTTTTCTTTATATATGAGCGGCAATCTGTAGGAGGGTATGGCAGGGATGCCATACTCACTCTGCCATGGTTGTCCAACCTATTTAGTGGGTATGGCAATGATGCCATACCCACCTACTATATGTAAAGATAATTCTGAACTATTCTTAAGTTTCAAGAATCTTTTCCCATTCTTAAGTCCTAAGACCTTCTCTTTATTCCACGACCATCTTTCGTCCGTTCTTGATATAGATGCCCTTGGCAGGCTTCTTTGTTCCAAGGCAGCGTCCTGTGAGGTCGTAGTAGGGTTGTGGTGTGGTTACATCCACCATTGTTGCCGACGAGATGCCTGTAGAGATAAGCTTGTTGATGTAGAGCTTGTTGGTGTTGAGGTCTACCTTCACGTCGTAGTTGCCGTCCTGGTTGATAAGGAAAGCCGTGCTTGTATTGTACATGTCGGTAACAGAGTTTTCGCCCACTTCAGTAGCGTCGGTGACAGGTCCCCAGCGGTTGTTATTGAAGTTGTCCCAGTCTGCTTCGTCGGCAGTAAGGGCTGTGGCAATGGTGAAGTATTGGCTCAGTTCCACCTCACCGCTGTAGATATTCTTCTCATTCTCTTCAAGTTTTGCAAAGCAAGAATTTGTTTGCCAGCTATTGGCGTCGCCCACGAAGTATACAGATTTCTTTTCATCTGGATTGTATTTAGGGTCATAGAGTTCGAAAGTCTTATCGGTGTAGTTGAATGTGACCATGTATTTGCCGAGACGTTCGATTTCCGATGTGACGTTGGGGTCCTTTAAGGCGTAAGTGATAGTGTTAGGCATGATTTTGCCATTGAAAGCCCAGCGGTTGGCGTTGACGAAGTCCCAGTCGTCTTCCTTCTCGCTGATAGTGGTGAAGAAAGCGAACCATTGGCTTGTGAAAGTCACCTCCTTAGAGAAAATGTCTGTACCTGTAACGCGTCTGAGAGCGGCAGAAGCATTGTTTGTTTGCCAATTTCCGTCGGATCCCAGGATGTAGATATACTCAGGATATGTGCCGTTCACGGTGACTGTCTTCTCGTTGAAATTAACAGTAATGTGATGAACGCCTGTGTCAGCCACACGGAATGAACCGTCTATGCCCTCGTTTGGATTGGCAAGTTTTGAAGGTTCATTGTATACGACATTCACCAAGTAGAGTTGCGTAGGATTGTAGCGGTAGTTGCTAAGTCCTTGCCAGTCGTCGCTTTCTTCCATAAGCTTTGTTGCCACGAAGAAGTAGTAGCAGTCTTCGTCGAAAGTCACGTCGCCCTCGTAGACTCCTTCTGTTGAGGTGGCCTCAAGTTTCGCTCCTGCCTGGTTGGTAAGCCAATTTCCGTCGTTGCCAATGATGTAGCATTGTGCGTCTGCTGTCATTGCCGAGAATACGGCGATGAGCGTAAGCAATAGTGATTTAAGTAGATTTTTTTTCATAATTGTAGGTTTTAGTTGGTTTATAAAATTATTGTTAGTTTAATTTCTGTGCTAATTTAGTTAAAATAAATAGAATGACAAAGTTTTATGACGAAAAAAATACATGAATAAAGAGTTAAGAACTAAGAATGAAGGATTTTTATGTGTTTTATTCGCAATATGCTGAAAGCCAATAGCAAATAACGGTAATTATAAATCCTCTTTCTTAGTTCTTAACTCTTAATCATCAATTTCTAATAAACAGAGTTATTTCGCAGCCTTTTTCATTTCCAATTTATAAAGGTCGCCACGTCTGTCGCGCAGGTTTCTCACAGCACCGTAGGTATGCAGCTCGTTAAGGAGCGAGAGGTCGACGTCCGACACGAGAATCATTTCGGTGTTTGGCGTAGCCTCTGCACGCTTGCCGTCGTTGGGGAATGCGAAGTCGCAAGGTGTGAACACAGCCGACTGTGCATACTGTATGTCCATGTTGTGAACTCGCGGCAGGTTGCCCACGCTTCCAGCAATAGCCACATAGCACTCGTTCTCGATGGCACGTGCCTGAGCGCAGACACGCACTCGTGAGTAGGCATTCTGCGTGTCGGTCATGAAAGGCACGAAGAGAATCTTCATGCCGTCGTCGGCCATAAGTCGCGACAGCTCAGGGAATTCCACGTCGTAGCAGATGACGATGCCTATCTTTCCGCAGTCGGTGTCGAAGGTCTGAATGTGCGAGCCTCCCGAGAGGCCCCAGCACTTCTGCTCGTCGGGTGTGACGTGAATCTTCTCGTACATGTCCACGGTTCCGTCGCGTCGGCACAGGAATCCCACATTATATAAAGAGTTGTCTTCCTTGAGATAGGGCATTGAGCCTGTGATGATATTGATGTTGTAGGAGATGGCGAGTTCGCGGAACCGGTCGCGTATCTGTTCGGTGTATTGTGCCATGGCTCTTATCGACTGTGCCTCGCCCATGTCGTTGAACTTAGCCATCAATGGCGCGTTGAAGTATTCGGGGAAGAGGATGAAGTCGCTCTTGTAGTCGCTCACAGAGTCGACGAAGAATTCCACCTGTTCGAATAGGTCGTCCAGCGAGCCATAGGGACGCATCTGCCACTGCACCAGTCCGATACGCACGGTAGGTCGCTTGTCAACGTATGAGTCTGTAGGCGGCTGATAATAGATGTTGTCCCACTGGAGCAGCGTGGCGCAATGCTTCGACTCCTCGTCGTTGGGCAGATAGTTGCGCATTACGCGTCGCACGTGGAAGTCGTTCGACAGCTGGAATGTGAGCACCGGGTCGTAGATTTCTCTCGAGCGCACACGCTCGATATATTCCTTCGGTCGCATCTTGTCGGCATACTTGTGATAGTTGGGTATGCGTCCGCCGAACATGATGGCCTTTAGGTTGAGTTTCTCGCAGAGTTCCTTGCGGTATTCATACATACGTCGTGCCAGACGCAGTCCGCGGTAGTCGGGATGTATGAACACCTCGATGCCGTAGAGGATGTTGCCCTTGGCGTTGTGGGTGTTGAATGTCTCGTTGCCTGTTACCTGTGCATAGGTGTGGTCGCCCTTCACCATGTTGTAGTCGACGATAATCGACAGGGCACAGCCCACAATCTTGTTGTCCACGATGATAACCACCTGTCCCTCAGGGAAGATGGTTATGAGTTTCTTGATTTGTGCCTTTGTCCAGAACACATCCTCGTCGCCGTAGATGCGCTTGAACGAGCGTGCGAGCTGATCGTAGTCGTCCATCTGGAGGTTGCGAAGCTCGACTTTGTTGATGTTGTGAGATTCCATAGTTGTTTACTTTGTATTAAAGTTTTTCCAAGAACTTCTTTGCCACTTCCCAAATCACCATTCCTGCCGTAACACTCACGTTCAGAGAGTGTTTGGTGCCGAACTGCGGTATTTCGAGACATCCGTCCGACATGTCCACCACTTCCTGGTGGACGCCTTTCACCTCGTTGCCGAACACCACAGCATATCGGCGTGAGAGGTCGAGCTGCAGGTTCTGCAGCTTGGTTGAGCCTTCCACCTGCTCGATGGAGTAGACCGTCACGCCGTCGGCATGAAGAGCCTCCACGGCCTCGGTGGCAGTCTTGAAATATTTCCATGCCACGGAGTCTTCGCCTCCAAGTGCTGTCTTGTGGATTTCTGGGTGGGGTGGGGTGGCGGTGATTCCGCAGAGGTAGACTGCCTCCACGCGGAAGGCGTCGCTTGAGCGGAACACCGAGCCTACATTATATAATGAGCGCACGTCGTCGAGGACGACGATGAGGGGTAGTTTTCTTGCCTCGTGGAATTCGTCGACCGTGAGGCGCTGCATTTCTATTGTACGGAGTTTGCGCATATTTAAACGTAAATTTTATCTTTATCTTGTCGTATAATTGACGTGTTATTCAGCACTCGCCACAAAGTTCATCACATTCGATGGCGGGCGTTTGGCGTCCAATTCTCCCTTCATGAAGTCCATGTACGGCTTCACGTGCTCGAAGAACTGGCGGTAGCCCTTGCAGAGATAGTTGAGACCGGGATTGCCGTATTTGTCGCGTGTGAATCTGTTCTTCGGGCATTCGCCGTGGCAGGCAAACTCCACCGGACACTCGCGGCATTGCTGTGGCAGCAGCTCATGCTTGAGCTTGGCAAACTCGCGCTGCTTCTCGCCGTACATCATCTCGGTGATGGTCTTCTCGTTGATGTTTCCGAGTAGGTGTTCGGGGTAGACGAAGTGGTCGCATGAGTACACGTCGCCATTAAACTCCATCACTCCGGCGTGGCCGCACTCCTTGGCCAGTGAGCACAATCCCGGCTGCACGCCCGCCCAGTTGGCAAGTGTGGCGTCGAAGATCTGTATGAAATATGTGCCCACGTCGTGGCGCACCCATTCGTCGAAGATGGTGCAGAGGAACTTGCCCCATTGCTCCGGGGTGACAGAGAAGTCGACAAGCTCGCCGCCTTCCTCCATGCCTGGAGCAAGCGAGAGTCCGTCGTTGCGCTCTATGCGTCGCTCCACGATAGGAGTGAACTGAATGTAGTGGCAGCCAATCTCCTTGAAGAAATTGTAGAATTCGAGCGGATAGTCGGCATTGAAGTCGTTCACCACGGCGAGTGCGTTCCAGTCCACATTGTGCTTGTTGAGCAGTCGTATGCCTTGCATCACCTTGTGGAAGGTAGGCTTTCCGGTGGCTGTGCGTCGGTACTCGTCGTGAAATTCCTGCGGTCCGTCGATCGACACGCCCACGAGGAAGTTGTTCTCGCGGAAGAACTCGCACCACTCGTCCGTTAGCATCGTGGCATTGGTCTGTATGGTGTTGTCGATGCGTCGTCCGCGAGCGTATTTGCGTTGCAGCTCTATGGCGCGTCGATAGAAAGATATTGGGCGCATGAGCGTCTCGCCACCATGCCAGCAGAAGAGCACGTCGGGCGAGGTCTGAGCCTCTATATACTCGCGTATGAATTTGTCAAGCATCTCGTCGGAGATGACATGGTTCTTCTGTTCGGTATATAGCGCGTTCTTCTCAAGGTAGTAGCAGTACTTGCATCGCAGGTTGCACAGCGAGCCAGCCGGCTTGAGCATCACGTAGAGCGGACGCGCGAATGGGTTGATTGTTGACATGTCTTATATAATAATGTTATGTATGGGCGCAAAGGTAACATTAAAAATCGGGATAGGAGCAAGCTGAGGCTGAAAATGTGGAGGTAAGGTGAAAATCAGTCCGAGAGTGTGGTTTTAAGTAAAATATGCTTGTTTTAAATCAAAATTACAATAAAGATTGTTCCATTTGTCTTTTTAGTTGTTAGATATTGGAACGAAATTGTTGTCTTTCGATTAAAAGTTATACATTTGCACCCATCAAAACAATTACAACAATCCGTAAGATTGTGGCTGGACGTGGCTCATGTCTGGCTTAGGGATAATTAAAGAACAACAAAACACTAATTAAAAAAAGAAAAGGATTATGAAGAAGATTTTCATGTCAATGGCTGCAATGGTTGTAGCAATCAGCGCAAGCGCACAGGTTTATGTAGGTGGCGGTGTTGGCATCAGCTCTACAAAGGTAGGCGATGGCGACTCAAAGCTCAGCTACAAGTTCGTGCCAGAGATTGGCTATCAGTTCAACAAGAATTGGGAGGCTGGTCTTTCTGTAGGATGGAAGGGTGTTGAGGACGGCGCTCATTCTTTCGAGCTTGCTCCTTACGCACGCTACAACTTCTGCACATCCAAGCTCGTCGACCTCTTCCTTGAGGGCACAGTAGGCTACGTTCACTCTGAGGGTGTTGACGGATATGAGATTGGTCTCAAGCCAGGCGTTAAGGTAAACCTTTCCAACAACGTTTCTTTCGTAACTAAGGTTGGTTTCCTCGGCTATCAGCAGGTTGGCGACGGCAATGCCAAGGTTAAGACCTTCGGTTTCGACCTCGATGGCACTAACGTGCAGTTCGGTTTGAACTACAAGTTCTAATACATTATTATATATAATATAAAAAGGTAGGAGGTAGAGCTATTACATGCTTTACCTCTTATTTTTTTATATCCACTTTTGTTTAGATCTAAATATTGAGATGATTTCGAGTAGAATATTAATATTGTACTATTTATGTTGTGAATAGCAATTTTGCATAACCCTAAAACCATGAATATAGAGTATGTTTTGAAAGAAAACAACTTCTTTTTCGTCAAAGTCTATAGAAAAACAAGTTTTGTGATGGTTTTTAATAGGTTTTTATATAGATATAAATATCTTTTATAGTAAAAATAGTAATATCTTGCATCAAGAGATAGCGGCTAACGTGAGTAAATGAAATTTAGACATTGCCGTCGAGGTAGCTTATGAAGATTGTGTAAGTGGCTTAACTTGCTGATAATTAGCAGCATAGTCCTTGCTCGTCTATAGCGTGAGGATGATAAACTGTCATTAAGCAAGACTGTCACGAATGTCATTAAGAAAAACAGATTGAGAATTTTTCTACTTCTTCTTTTCTTAATGACATTCGTGACAGTTTATTAATGACAGTTTTCAACAAAAACATTTAAAGCCCCTTCAGATTTTACTCTCTGCCGAGAGAGTTTTTTTTCCCTGCCGAGAGAGTTTTTTTTTCCTGCCGAGAGAAAAAATTTTTCCTGCCGAGAGAGTTTGCAAAATCCTTCCCACGTATTTTTCTTGTATTTTTATTTCATTTTATTTTTATTTTTTGTTGCAGTCTGAATGTTTATATGTAACTTTGCGAAAGCTAAAAATAAAAATATTATGACCCTTGACCATCGTATTATCTGGCAAGAGGCTAAGGACTACATTTGGATTAGCCTCGGACTAATGCTTTACACGTTTGGCTGGACCGTGTTTTTGTTGCCCTACGAGATTGTGACGGGCGGCGTGACGGGTATGTCAGCCATAATCTTCTATGCCACGAAGATTCCCATTGAGTACAGCTATTTCGTAATCAACTTCTTGCTGCTTGTGGTGGCGCTAAAGGTGCTTGGCTTCAAGTTCATGATGAAGACCATCTATGCCATCTTCTTCCTCTCGTTCCTGCTATGGGGCGCGCAGAAGCTGATGACGGGTCCCGACGGCAACTTCTATCAGGTGCTCGGACCGGGTCAGGAGTTCATGTCGCTCATCATCGGATGTATGATTACCGGAACGTCGCTTGCCGTGGTGTTCCTGCATAATGGCTCAACGGGTGGCACAGACATCATTGCCGCCGTGGTGAACAAGTTCCACGACTTCTCGCTTGGCACGGTTCTCATCGGCGTTGACCTCTGCATCATCGGCTCATGTCTCTTCATCCCACAGTTTGGCGAGGAGCTTCAGCGTTGCCACAAGGTGGTGTTCGGTCTTTGCACCATGGTCATCGAGTGCTTCATGCTCGACTATGTGATGAACGCCCGCCGCGAGTCGGTGCAGTTCTTCATCTTCTCGCGTGAGTATGAGAAGATAGCCAAGGCCATCACCGAGAAGACCGACCACACGCTCACCATCCTCGACGGCCACGGATGGTATACGGGCAGCGAGATGAAGGTGATTTGCTTGCTGGCCAAAAAGACGGAGTCGGTGCTCATCTTCCGACTGATAAAGATGATCGACCCACGCGCGTTCGTGTCGCAGAGTAGCGTCATAGGCGTGTATGGCGAGGGATTCGACCAGATAAAGGTGAAAGTGAAAGAGGAGAAAGAAAAGAAAAAAATAGAAAACAATGAAGATAGTATTTGCAACCAACAATAAGCACAAGCTCGACGAGATACGCTCTATACTTGGCTCTCGTTTCGAGATTTTGTCGCTTAATGACATCGGCTGCTACGCCGACATTCCCGAGACTGCCAACACGCTTGAAGGTAACGCCATTCAGAAGGCAAGATATATAGTGGAGAACTTTGGTTACGACTGCTTTGCCGATGACACCGGTCTTGAGGTACCGGCGCTTGGAGGTGAGCCTGGAGTTCACTCGGCTCGTTATGCTGAGGGCACCGACCATGATTCAGAGGCCAACATGCAGAAGCTTCTGCGCTGCCTTGCCGACAAGGACGACCGCCGTGCGCAGTTCCGCACAGTCATCTGCCTTGCACGCAAAGAGGATGTTGCCGACTATACTCTGTTCGAGGGCGTTGTGAAAGGCACTATAGCTAAGGAGAAACAGGGTACTGAGGGCTTCGGCTACGACCCTATCTTCGTGCCCGAGGGCTATGAGGAGTCGTTCGCACAGTTGGGAATGGACATCAAGAACGGTATCTCGCATAGGGCACGGGCCGTTGAGAAACTTGCCCGCTACCTTGTGTAAACGAATGTCCATTGCACTTTAAGAAGGATAAAGTACATTATACGACTGAAAAGAATACACGACAATTGCAAGGATTTTTTCCTTGCAATTGCCGTGTATTTTTTTAGGCTCATGTTTTATTTGTAGTGATGGAACATTTTTTTATTCCGTCTTTATGCTCTCCACAGGATTGGCTGTTGCCACGCGCCACGACTGAATGACGACGGTGGTGATGACTATAGCTGAGACGAGGACAAATGCCATGGGGAAGAGCCACCAATGTATTGGCGTGTGCTCGGCGAAGCTCTGCAGCCACCCGTTGCTGAGCCACCATCCCACTGGAGCAGCCACGATAAATGCCACGACGAGTGGCACGGCGTAGCGCATGGCGAATAGACTAACTACGGAGCCTATCGAAGAGCCCATCACCTTGCGTATGGCTATCTCCTTGCGGCGGTATTCAGTCTCGAACATCGTAAGCGAGAACACTCCTATGATGGTTATTATGATGCAGATGATGGCGAAGAGCTTCACCTGCGAGATGAAGCGAAACTCCTCGACGTAGGTTTGCTGCAAGTCGTCGTCAAGGAACTTCATCTCATACTTCTGCGATCCGTCCAGCTTGTTAAGCACCTCGGCTATACGACGCTTTGCCTCTATCTTGTCCTGATTCTTGGCTACTCGTACAAACACCTGATTGCAGCGGTCGCCCCATTGAGCCATGTCCGGACCGAAGATGATAAACGCCACAGCCACATTGCTGTTGTCGTTGCGCATCGACTTGAGCTTGAAGTTGTTGCAAACGCCCACTACGTTATAATCCGACTCACCTCCCCAATTGCTCTGACGACCGATAGAGTCGCCTACAACGAGCCATTTGTATTGCGCCATAGCTGCCTTGTTGAGCACATAGGCACCCGTCTTCATGTCCGACTCGCGGAAGTCGCGACCTTTAACAATCTTCAGCTGCATGGTGCGCAGATACTCATAGTCGCACGGCAACACCTGTAGCGACATTCGATGTTCGTCGTCGCCACGGCCCCAACCCATATAGCTATCGGCAGTACCGATAGCACTTTGTGCAAAGCCTACACTTTCTACAAACGGCAACTTCTTGAGTTCGGCACGCACGGCATTCTTTTTGGCCAGTGCCTCATCTGACATCCATGTGTAGAACACCTCGTTCTTGTTGAATCCATAGTCGCTGTTGAAGATATAGCTCGACTGGCTCGACATTACACCTATATATATAGTCAAGGCAAAAGCCAGGCAGAACTGTACAGCCATGATAGCCATGCGCAACCGACGGCCACGTGGCGAGAGACCGAACGAGCCTTTCAGCACCATTGCTGGGGAGAACGACGTGCTGTAGAAGGCAGGGATTACTGCCGACAATGCACCCACGACGAGAGCCGAAACAGCCATTACCACAGTAAGAACCATGTGCGAAGCGAAATGGATGTCGCCCGAAACGAGCTTCATGCAAGTCTCGCTACGTTGGAAAGCTATGACGAGAACGATGCCTATGAGTAGTGCGACAAAGGCGAACATAACGTTCTCCATAATCATCTTAAGTCGCAGACTGCCTATAGACGCTCCCATCACACGGCGGGTATTGATGCCACGCATGCGCATAGGAATCTCGGAGAGCGAGAAGTTGAGCAGATTGAGCATGGCAATGAACAGCACGAAGACAGAAGCCACGGTAAGAACCCCCACCAGATTGCGATTGCCCTTATCTTGTTTGCCAACACCAGAGAAATAGATGTCGTCCACTGGAGAGATACGCAGTTTCACTTTTGCCTCCTTGTCAAACTCCTTTTCGTCTTTCTCGCTTAAGCCGTTGGCTTTCATAAAGGCGAGTTTTATGGCGCGCTCCACTTTCTTAGGGTTGGCACTTTTGTCAAGTCGCAGATAGACATTATAGCTCCATTCGTTCCAGTCGGTCATCCAGTTGCCTTTCTCGCTTACATACAAGCCGTTAGGCAGGGTGCAATTGTCGGGCATATCCTCGCTCACTCCCACCACGGTTATGGGCGTTGTACTGCCATCGTCGTTAAAAGTCTCAAACGTCTTGCCTGCGGCATTTGCTGTACCGAACATCTTCTCGGCCGTACTTCGGTTTATTATGACGTTAGGGCCGTCGCCAAATGTCTTGCTCGAACCCGAGAGCAGCTTGCCCGTAAAGAACTCCATACCAGGCTTGCACATATTTATTAAAGGAACTGTTATGGTATGGTTGTCCACTTTAACATTGATATTGTTGATATACGGACTGACGTAAGCAGCATCCTTAACCTGTGGAATTTCCTTGACCAACGTCACAAACGGACGACATACTTCACTGCCCCATTTGTAGCCAAATATGTCGCCATATATCTCCAGACGATACATGTGCTCGTGGTCGTGGATGTTGTGGTTGTAGGTGCGGTTGTAAATCACCTGCGTCATGAACAGATAGAACGTGGCTACGGCAACACCCAAACCCAGGAGATTGAGCAGGGTGGCTACGCGGTAGCGCCGAAACATATATAATAGACTTTTCATAAAACTAAGCTAATTGCGCAGACTACGGCGAGGACGCCATAGCCTCCTACTGTTTGTTATAATATTCTCTCGTTGTTGTCTACAACCTGTCCGTCGAACAGATTGATAATTCTATTCGCCATCATAGCGTCGTGCTGTGAGTGGGTCACCATCACGATGGTTGTTCCCTCGGCATTCAGCTGCGTTAGGAGTTCCATCACGGCGAGTCCGCTCTTCGAGTCGAGATTACCCGTAGGCTCGTCGGCGAGTATCAGCTTCGGCTTGCCCACCACGGCACGTGCTATTGCCACACGCTGTTGCTGGCCGCCCGAGAGCTGTTGCGGATAGTGCTTGGCACGCTGGCTCAGTCCCACCTTTCTTAATATCTCGGTTACACGCTCGCGACGTTCTTTGGCTGGAACTCCGATGTATCGCAACTGCAGGTCGACATTCTCCTCAACCGTAAGCTCGTCGATAAGGTTGAAGCTCTGGAACACAAAGCCTATTCTGCCGCGACGATACTTCGTGCGCTCCTTCTCCTTGAGATTGGCTACAGGCTCGCTATCGAGCCAATATTCTCCGCTATTTGGATTGTCAAGCAGACCAAGAATGTTTAGCAAAGTTGACTTGCCACATCCGCTCGGTCCCATAATGGCTACAAACTCGCCGTCCTCTACGTTAATGCTAACACCGTTTAGAGCAACGGTCTCCACTTCCTCTGTGCGGAAGATTTTTGTAAGGTTTTCTGTCTTTATCATAATATTGTTATTTTAAAATCAACACTTCATTATCCTTAAACGCCTCATATCCACTCGTTATCACTCGTTCGCCCGGTTCCAAACCCTGCGTCACCTCATAATACTGTGGATTCTGTCGTGCAATGCTTATGTTTCGGCGATAAGCCTTCTTGCCCGAACGGTCGAGCACGAATATCCAGTTGCCACCAGTGGTCTGGAAGAATGTGCCACGTGGAACTAATGTTGCTTCCGACGACTTGCCGAGAGCCAGCTCCACATAGTAGGTCTGTCCGCTACGCATCTGGGCTGGACGTGAGCTGACGAACACAAAGTCGGTGCGGAACGAGCCGTCGCGCACTTCGGGATAAACCTTGCGCACACGCAGTTTATATTCCTTGCCGTCTCTGGTTATGGTGGCTGTCAGTCCTGGACGCACGCGGTCGATGTAGTGCTCGTCGATCTTTGCCTCAATCTTGAAGTCGGAGAGGTCGTTAATCTGACCTATGTTCTGTCCTGCCTGAATGTTCTGTCCCAGCTCCACGTCGAGCAATCCAAGTTCGCCGTCGATGGCAGAGCGCACCTCCAACTTGTTCTTGCGCTCACGCACCAGCAGCACGTTCTTGCGCATATTGTCGAGATTGTCCTCCATCTGAGCCATCTGCACATGGCGGTAGAGGCTGTCCTGCTTCAGTCGCTGACCTATAAGTCGCTGCTTGCGCAAGGCGAGGTTGTAGTCCTCCTTGCTTTGCAGAAACACCTCTTTGCTGATGAGTTTCTCCTTGTAGAGTCGTGAGTTCTGCTGATAGGCGCGCAGCTTGCGCTCGCAGTCCATGTCGAGAGTGGCTTGTTCTGTACGGTTGTTCAGTCGGTCTTGCTGCATAGTCACTTGTGTGTTGCGCAGCAGGTTCTGCTTCTCGGCAAGTTCTGCCTCGGCGTTTAGAATCTGTAAGTCGAGATTGCTGTTGCTCAGTCGCAGTATTACGTCGCCTTTCTTTACGCGCGTGCCTTCCTCCACAACCTTTTCTCTCACGATGCCTCCCTCTTCGGGCGAGATTTGCACCACTTGAATAGGCACCACCTGTCCGTTGAGCCTCACATAATCGTCGAATTTGCCACGGGTCACGTCGCTAACCGTAACATCGTTGCTGTCGATGGTCATTGTGCTTGCTGTACTTCCAAAAACTATCCATACAAGCAATGCCACAACTGCCACTGCCGCAGCTATGTACCCGATGTAGCGGCGCGGGAATGATTTCTTTTCTATTGGTCGGTCCATAATTTTTCTCCTTTATAATATGCTAAAAGCTTTTTGTTGTAAGCCATGGTCAGTTGGCTTTGCAGCAGTTTCACTCTGCTCTGCAACAGCGTCACGGCAGCCGTTTTCACGTCTATCGACGAGGCAAGTCCTTCCTCGTATTTGCGTGTGGTGAGGTGAGCAGCAAGGCTGTCGGCCTCCACCTGCTCCTGCATCTTGGCCACTTCTTTGGTGCTGTTCTCCACATCCGATGCAGCCTCTATAATTACGCGGTGCAGTTCCGACTGTTCGTATTCAAGATTCTCGCGAGCCTGGTCGAGAGCAATCTTGCGTCGGCGGATGGTCGACGATGTTGAGAGCTGGTTGAATATCGGTATCGTCAGCGACAATCCGATAAATTCGCCGGCATTGTTCTTGAACTGTTGGGAGAAGGAGGCGTGTCCTCCTTTGTCCAGATTTCTATAGAACGAGGTGGACACGCCACCTGAGAGAGAGAGCGTAGGAAGCAATGCGCCACGCGCCGCACGCAGACTGAATCGGGCTGCCTCTACAGCCTGTTGCGCCTTGACGATGCGCGGGTTCGCCATAGCGGCGTATTCTGATATTTGTGCAGGACTTTCCTCGATAGTCTGTTCTGCCTCATGTTCGAATGTGGGCTGAACGACGTTGAGCGTGGAGTCGGCAGGAAAGTTCATCAGTTGTTTCAATGCGAGTTGTGCCTTGGTTGTCTGGCTCTGCATGTGGGTCAGCTCATATTCGTCGGCAGCAAGAGTGGCGCGCATCTGTGCAACGTCGGCGTCGCTCTTTTGTCCCACCTCAGCCATCACCTCGGTCTGGTGGAGTAGGGCGCGGCTCTCGTCACGCTTCTTCGTGGTTTGGTCGATTGCTCCCAGGCAATACACCAAATCCATGTAAGCCTTGTACACCTTGAGAGCCACATCGTCCTTCTCAACCATTACACCGCTGCGCCCCATGGCCACATTCACCTTTGCCATGCGCAGCTCGTTGTAGCGTTGGAGTCCGTCGAAGACAATGAGCGAAGCCTGCAGACCATAACCATTATATAATGTACTGACATCTGTATAGGTGTTGGTCTCAGGGTCGATGGCACGTCCGAAGTTCATCTGTCCCGACACCGAACCATAGACATTGGGCAGGAAGGCCCCTATGGCTTGTGTCTTTGCCGCACGGCTGTTGTCGAGGGCAAACCTCTGCTGACGTACCGCATGGCTGTGGTCGGCTGCATACTGCATGCAACGCTCCACGGTCCAGGGTTCGGCAGCGTGGAGCTGAAGCCCGACAGCAAGAGTGAATATCATTGAATATAGTCGCTTCATTTTATCGTTGTTTTGTTTTTTGACAATGCAAATTTAGGGATAATCAATGGCGGAAAGTCTGAAAATTTTAAAGAATATGCCCTTTCTGACGCAGATTTGCCGAAAAGTGTATGAAAATCATACAGTATCGAATTGCGGCTTGAGGCCGTGTTGCTCTGCCACAAACTATGTTAAATTCGTGCAAAAGATTTGCAACGCAACTAATTTTAGTTACATTTGCAATGTAAACAATAATTAAATGAATAAAAAAGACAAATTGCTGAAAAGGTTTTATGGTTTACCAAAAGATTTTACTTTTGACGAAATGTCTGCTCTGTTTGGCCAATTCGGATTTCATCAAGAAAATAAAGGGGCAACTTCGGGTTCGAGAGTAATCTTTGTAAATGATAATGACGAAAACAGTTATATCATGCACAAACCACATCCTTCTAATATTATTAAAGGATATGTGATGAGGCAGGTAATGACGTTTTTGAAAGCAAATGGTTATTTAAATAAATAATAAAGGTTATGGGATTGTTAAAATACAAAGGCTACACCGGTAGTGTGGATTATAGCGAGGAAGATAATTGTCTTTATGGTAAAGTGCTTGGTATGAGTAAAGACGCTATTACCTATGAGGGACAAGACGTGAACGAATTGCGCAAGGACTTTGAGGAGGCTATTGACGATTATCTGAGTCTATGCAAGGCTCAAGGCAAAGAACCGCGTGTGCCTTATAGTGGAAACTTGAATATAAGAATCACTCCAGAGATTCATAGCCGTATTGCAATAATGGCTATGCAAGCAGGGACAACTATCAATGGATTCATACGTGACACGCTTGCCAATGCGGTGGGTATAGCTAAACCTATAAATGTATGAACTATCCATATAATACAATAGTAGTTGTCGACGACAACTCTGCCATTCTAACAGCCTTGAAGATTTGTCTTGCAATGGATTTCGAGCGCATTCTCACGCTTTCTTCGCCCGACACTCTCGTGGCGACACTCGCCAAGGAGGAGAATGTGGACGCTGTGCTGCTCGACATGAATTTCTCGCTTGGAGTAAATTCAGGACAAGACGGACTCTTCTGGCTGCGCACAATAAAGAAGCTTTATCCCAATACGCCAGTCGTCCTTATTACTGCCTATGCCGATGTGCAGCTGGCGGTAAAAGGACTGAAGTATGGCGCAGCCGACTTCGTGACAAAGCCTTGGGACAACGACAAGCTCATTGCCACTCTACACGACGCTATCGACAAGAACCGCGAGGTGCTTCCGCTCGAACAGATGGAGCAGGAACATGTGCAGCGGGCTGTGGAGCAATGTCATGGCAATATGAGCCGTGCCGCCGAAATGTTGGGCATTACAAGACAGACATTATATAAAAAGCTGAAGAAATGAATGTTGCAATAATTGTTTTGGCTGTAATCATCGTTGTGCTGATTCTTTGGCAATGGCGCCATCAGCGCCTTCTCTCGCTCCGTGCCCGACTGATGCGCGAGGCCTTGCGCAACCGTGACTTTACTTTCCGTCTGCCTGCCGACCGCTTGTTTCCCGGTGAGCGCGACCTCCAGCTGGCTCTCAACGACATGGGTGGCGAGATAAACCGACTGCTCGCACGAAGCGAGGTGGAATCGTGGCAAAGGCTCACACGTGTGCTAACGCACGAGATAATGAACTCGGTGGCTCCCATCCAGAGCATCACACAGGCTTATATCGCCTCGCCGCTCGTCAAGGACACTCCTCTCGAAGAGGGAATGCGCGCCATTTACGACACAAGTCTTGGTCTGTCGACATTTGTAGACAGCTACCGCAAGCTCACACAACTGCAACCGGCTGACGTGAAGCCTCTCGACCTTCCACATTTTATATATACAATGACGGCGCTTTATCCCGACGTCAAGTGGCACGTAGACCTCAACAACGTCGCCACGGTAAGCACCGACCAGGGAATGTTGCGACAAGTGGCTACCAACATCATCAAGAACGCCATCGAGGCAGGAGCACGCTCGATAGACTTACGCATAGCCGACGACGAAGGTACTAATCATAATGCCGACAATGGCAAGCCCGTCACACGGCTGCTTATAAGCAACGACGGACAACGGATAGCCCCGGAAGTGGCGCGCGAGATATTCATCCCCTTCTTCACAACCAAGAGAACAGGACAGGGCATAGGTCTCTCGCTTGCACGACAAATGATGATAGCGTGTGGCGGCAACTTATGGCTGGCCGATACTCCCGTTGCGGGTTTTCACACGACGTTTATTGTGGAAATATAAAAAAGTTCAATCAAGCTTCACTTTTTGTGCAAGACTTTCAGTAACTTTGTAGAAGTTACGATGCGTCTCGACAAAAAGTTCAATCAAGCTTGACTTTTTGTGCAAGACTTTCAGTAACTTTGCAATTAGTAACAATGCTTCATCACTATGGCAAATCATCCTCTATGGTCTGACGACTACTGGTTGCTCGTAATGCAACTATATCAGAAGAAACCCGTAGGTGTGAAATCAGAATACTCACACCCGGTAGTGGAATTGGGCTTAGAGCTTCACATACCGCCCAAGACCATTCGCGAGCAGATGCGTGTGCTCGAACGTCACGCTACACCGTCGCTGCAGAGATTGTGGACTACATACGCCGACAATCCACGCCGACTGGCACGCGATGTGAAGCGGCTCAGACAGATGTCTGGTTTCGGCGACTCGGGACTGTTCTACGATGGTGTGGAGACCACGCAGCCATTCGAGCGCGACTATCGACCCGTAGACGACTCTTCGGACATCACCCCCGTAATGCTCACCATCATTCTGAACCTATATTTTGAGCTTACACCAAATACTATGGTGAGCGAGACACCTGAAGTGCTCGACACAGCCAGTCTGCTCGGTGTGAAACCCGAGGAAGTTGTGGATGTGCTCAACATCTACCAGACTTTCGACCCTATTCTCAAGCGCAAGCCGCTGCCCTCATCGCCTGTCAACGACGAGGCGCAACGCCTTTGGCAATATTATTACAACCAGCCAGAATTGCTTCAGAATAATGTCGAGAAACTGAAACAATATTTTGCCTAACGGCTTAAAACAAGAAAAACAATGTCACAGAAACTCATCCAAACCCAAGAGCAGAAGCTGCAGCAGGTGCAGCGTCTATCGCAGCAGCAGATGCTACAAGTACACCTGCTCGAAATGCCGCTTACTGAGCTTGAGCAGAATGTAAACGCCGAACTCGACGACAATCCTGCCCTCGAAACGTCGTCGCCCGACGATGTGTTTGACGGAGGACACGTGGAAGGCTCCGACTCTACAGCTTCCTACGGCGACGATTCTCACTCTGATGGGTCAGAGGGTTCTGCCGATGACTTCTCTGCACAGAACGAGCGCGAGGAGCGCGACGACGCTCTCACCGCTGCGCTTGAGCGTATTGGCGAAGGCTCCGACGACATGCCTACCGCCGGATATACTGGTGGGGCGGGAGCCGACTCTGCCGACTACGAGGAGATGGTCTACGGCGACACTACCTCGTTCTACGACAAGCTCAAGGAGCAAATGGGCGAGACCGAACTGTCGGAGAAGGACCAGCAAATAATGGAATATGTGATAGGGTCGCTCGATAGCGACGGACTCCTCCGAAAGGACAGCGAGTCGATAAGCGACGAGCTTGCCATTTACCACGGCCTTGACTGCACTACTGAGGATGTCGACCGCGTGATACGCATCCTTCAGACCTTCGACCCTGCCGGCATTGGAGCGCATTCGTTGCAGGAATGCTTGCTGCTACAAATCAAGCGACGCCCCAACGACACGATAAAGCCATTGATGCAGAAGGTGATAACCGAATGCTTCGACGAATTCACAAAGAAGCATTTCGACAAGATACGCGCCACTCTCGGTGTGGATGTTGATACTGCAGAGCGTGTGCAGGCAGAGCTGCGCCGACTCAACCCAAAGCCTGGCTCGTCGCTCGGCGAGACCGAAGGACGCAATCTGCAACAGATAACGCCCGACTTCATTGTGGATACCGACGACGAAGGCAACGTGACGTTCACCCTCAATGGCGGTAACATTCCGGAGCTTAAGGTGTCGCCGTCGTTTGCCGAGATGATGGAGGCCTACAAGAACAACAAGGCTGCAATGTCGCGACGCGACAAGGAGGCTCTGCTTTATGCCAAGGAGAAGGTGGAGCGTGCGCGTGGATACATCGAGGCGATAAAGGTGCGTCGACGCACGCTTACCATTACCATGCAAGCCATTATCGACTGGCAACGCCGATTCTTCCAAGACGGCGACGAGGCCGACCTGAAGCCGATGATTCTGAAGAATATCGCCGACAAAACCGGACTCGACATCTCTACAATATCGCGTGTGAGCAACATCAAATACGCGCAGACCAACTGGGGCACATTCCCCCTGCGCTTCTTCTTCTCCGACGGCTACACCACTGGCGAGGGCGAGGAGCTGTCGACACGCAAGATAAAGCTCGCGCTAAAAGAGTTAATCAACAACGAAGACAAGAAAAAGCCAATGAGCGACGATGCCCTTACGAAGGCTCTCGCCAAGCAAGGATTCCCAATAGCACGACGCACAGTGGCTAAATACCGCGAACAGCTGGGTCTGCCCGTGGCAAGACTTAGAAAGAGTTAGAAAACATAGAATTTTGAGTTTAGAATTGATGAAAGAAAAGAATATAATCTTGGCTGCCAGAGTGCTAAGCATGGTGTTCACGCCGTTCTATCTCTCGCTCGTCGGCTTGATAGCTCTCTTCACATTCAGCTATCTCAGTCTGATGCCGTGGGCATATAAGCTCACGGTGCTCGCTCTTGTCTATATGTTCACAATCCTTGTGCCTACACTCCTCATCCATTTCTACCGCAACTATCATGGATGGACTCTGATAGAGCTTGGCAAGAAGGAGCGCCGCGTGGTGCCTTACCTGCTCTCCATAGTGAGCTACTTCGTGTGCTACTACGTGATGCACCGCTTCAACATCCCCCACTTCATGAGCAACATACTCATGGCGGCACTCGTAATACAGATTCTATGCGCATTGATTAATGTGTGGTGGAAGATTTCCACCCACACAGCAGCCATAGGCGGCGTGACTGGCGCGTTGCAAGCCTTCTCCATGATTTTCGGTTTCAACCCTATCGGTTGGCTATGCGTGGTCATCATCCTTGCCGGAATGGTAGGCACGAGCCGCATGATTCTAAGGCAGCACTCGCTTAGGCAGGTGTGCTACGGATTCCTCTTGGGATTGGTGGCGGCCTATACGGTGATATTGGGGTTGTAAGCCCCACCCCCAACCCCTCCCCCGTAGGGAGGGGAGTGGTATGAAAGGCTAA
>ERZ1026772.485-NODE-485-length-29251-cov-8.739279_pt1 | contig 29251 bp, 15 predicted proteins | sample MGYA00380124_ERZ1026772 | MGnify/ENA primary metagenome ERZ1026772 (study PRJEB33269, sample SAMEA4719760) | human gut metagenome | biome: human-associated habitat; feature: organic feature; material: feces | place: Cameroon | collected 2013-10 ...
ATCGCTCAATACGCCTTTTTGGGCGGCTATTTCGCTATCGCTCAATACGCCTTTTTGGGCGGCTATTTCGCTATCGCTCAATACGCCTTTTGTGGCGGCTATTTCGCTATCGCTCAATACGCCGCCCTGTGCTTTGCAACCGCTCCCGAGCCAAATGCACTTCGTGTGCAGGGCAAATTCAAAGCACCAAATTACCAATTCAGTCGAATTAATTGCCAATCTTCAGTATATAACTCGCAAAACTTTCCGAAGTTGCGCCTTTCACTCGAATATACTTCGCATTCGCGAACGCAATCGATTCGACTTCCGATCCCGTATTCGATTCGGCGATCTTCGTCCCCTGTTCATCGTAGGCGGCGATCTTGAGCAATCCCCACGATTTCGAGACTTTCAGCGATGCCGATTTTGCCTCCGCCCCGACGATAAACCAATCTTCATCGTCGAAACAAATCGTCCCCGTTATCGAAGAACTCACGAGCGCCGTCGCCTGTAATATATTGTCGTTGGGTTCGTATTCATCGGCCGCACATACCGGATACACCGTCAATTCACGACTCGACGAATTATTCGCCAAATTCACATCATTTGGGTTCGTCAACGAAACGCGCAATTCATAAGCCCCCGTATCTATCGTGCTCGGAATGCGTACTTTTCGCACTACGCGCGCGCCTGCCCCAGCCTCGATATCGCCTTCAAACGTCTCTATTGTAGACTTCCCAAGCGTTATCGTCGCTACGTAATGCGCCGATTCGGCGCCATCGTTTTTCACGTCAAACGACAACGAGACTTCTGCCCCCGCTTGAACCCGTTCCGGAGCCACGAGATTCGACACGCCCACGTCTACGCCCGTCGCCCCTATCCAGCGCAAGCGATACGATTTATCGCCTATCGACGTCGCATTCGTAAACACGCGAACATAGTAATCTCCCCCCTCGATCGCCGTATAATCGAAACTCTGCGCGCGCAAATTCGTTAAAAGCGATATGAATTTCTGCGCCGCGCCGTGATACAATGCCGCGCGCAACATGGCCGAAGTCGTCTCAAATCCAAGCTGTAACCGATCGCCCTCGGCCATCTCGATCCGATAGTAATCTTCGTCTGAATCGGGGCATATTTCGGCAGTCTTTCCTTGCGATACGGCTTTTCGCAAGTCATACGCAACCGACGGATATTGATTCGGCTCATACACCGCGCTACACGACAACCACGATGCCGCCGCTTGCTTGACAATATCGAGCGTATACGTCGTTTCGCGCGTATTATAGACGTTCTCGACTTGGCGCACTTCCAATATCAACGTCTGCGTACCCAACGCGTAATCCAAATGTATCTTTTCGATCGAAGACGCCGTGCGCGATGCCGCGATTTCATTCCCCTCCATGTCGTAGAGATAAATGTCGAAATCTCCTTCCGTCTGCGCCGATACGGCGATATCGATTTGATCCCCATGTTCGACGTCAAACGCATAAAAATCGTCATTCGATTGGCATACGCGCAAATCCGTATAGTGAATCTTCCCCGAATCGAAGATGAGTCTGCGCGGCGATTTCAGCGAATCACTCGGATCGAGTGCGTCGTAACAACTCCGATCGAAGCGCATTTGCGCCGATCGCGCCAGGTTATTCGACGGGCGAATGTCGTTCAATTTCCCTTCGTCGTCAACGCGAGCGATCAAATAGTAATTCCCGCCTGCGATGTCGATCGGAAGCAATACATCGGAATATGCCTCGATGCTTGCCCCCGCTGCAACGGGCGCCAAAACTTGCTGCGCCAGACGATGCGCATCTTCACCGAGCTCCATCGTCGGCGATAAATAATACCCAATCTTCACTTCGGGCGTTTTTTCGCTCCCCAAGTTGTCGACTTTGACCGTCACGCGCGTCGCCTCGGCGGCACTCAATTCGCCATCGATCGTCAAATTCGACGCCGCCAAATCGACCCCCGTCGAATCCCCATAAACCGACGCCGTCAAATGATAACGATTGACATCGGTTTTCTCGGCACCCGATACCGATATCCGAACGTTATCCGATGTCGCCGTATCGTAATGGTATTCGGCAGCATATAATTCATTCGTTCCCTGATACGTCGCCACGAGCGATGTGCCATGATAGACGTTCAATTTGAGCGGCGATCGCGCCATATCGTGCGATACATGCACCTCATAAGACCCATTCGCGGGCACGATGAGCTTGAAAAAGTCCTTGTCATTCGCACAAATCGTCAAATCTGCGTCGATCGACGTGATTTCTTTCGCCGTCCCCCATAAATCATTCGGTTCATGGGCATCGCTGGCACATACGCACTCCGTCCCTGCAACGCTCACCGTCGGGAGCGTTATCGTATTGTTTTCTTTTCGCGTCTCCAATACGACATTCGTCACATCGGCCGTCACTTCGAATTGATAATTTGGGCACCAAAAATCGCACGTCATCGGCGTCTTAAACGCTATCGATTCACAAGCTCCAGCTTCGATCCCATTCACGATTTGTCGATCGACTTCGACGCGCGACGAATCGCACATGTTGATGCGCGTCGCCGATATCCACGACGGGCCCGCCCCCGTTTTCCCCTTATTGCACAACTTCACCGAAAACGACGTCTCATCGCCGTCGCTCGGCGACGTCGACGACGTATAACGCCCTTCTCCGACGACCAAATCGATTTCCGATTCACCCGTCACAGCGATCTGTTCATTCGATCGCTGGATATTGTTGTTTTCATCGGCTTCGGCGACGACACCACTCGAATCGCAAAACACATAGACCCAATAAGACCCCGGCTTGACACCCGTATCGATTTCGACGATCGACGACGCATCGACCGAGCTATTGGCCAGCAAATTCCCAATATTCATCGCGCCTGCGACGATGTCTTTTTCGGGCTCTAGCGACATATCTTCCGATAAAAACACCGTACATATAAACGAACCCGTCGGCTGCGCTCCGCGATTGACGACTTTTGCTTCGACGAGAGCTGTACCGCCAACGCTCGTTGACGACGGTGAAAACTTCACCGATTCCACCGCGATATCCGCATCGATGACTTCCTCCTCCATCACGCGAACTGGTAGCGCACTCCGTACTTCATTATTTGACATATCGCGCTCGCGTATGCCTTCATCGTGGTTCAAGACGAGCCAAAAATAATACGAACCGCGTTGTGTCACCGCCGGCGTTATTGGGATCAAGACGTTCTGAATCGTCTGCTCCACATTCGATAATCCATGCGATATCGTCGATTCGTGCACGACTTGCCCCTTCGTCCGATCCGAACCGTCGTCTTTTGCCCCCATCCATATCTGGTAACGGAACGATTCATCGGTCGTCGCTCCGATATTCGTCAATCGAAACGATGCTGTCACCGCCGACAATAGCGACGTCGTCGCCGGCGACACGTCGATTTGCAACGCCTCGAAATCCGCTCCATCGGTCAATTCGTTCAATACCGTGACCGGCAACGAACTCACTGCGACGTTGTCGTCGTAAGACACCTCCCCAACCGTCCGATCCCCATTCACGACGGCGACGACGTAATATGCCCCCGTCCGTATTGACGATCCGAGCGCGATTTCAAGCGGCAACTCGACGACGCTATTTTCATCGCCACTCTTGCCCAACGTCTCGATCGTTTGCCGATATATCCGTATCGCCGTCCCATCCCGATACGCCTCGGGATTCGCTGTCGGCGTCAAATACACGTCGAGCATCGCTGGCACGCCAAGCGCTACATTTGCACTATTCCCCACCTGAAGCGATACATTGAGCACGCCTCCCGTGCTAATGTTCATTGGGCGCGCCTGAACGCCCGTCACCGATAAATCGACCGAGTCGAAGATCTCAACTGTCGTCGTCGATTTTCCGTGCGATCCGCCACAGTCCAAGTCGACTCCAACCTCATATTTCCCAGCTTTCCGATATACATGGCGCGTTTCGTATTCCCCCGACAACGAAACCCCATCGCCAAACGACCATGTCCCTTGGCATTCTGCCGCATCCCCCCCATCATCTCGCAATAACTCAAACGATACGTCGATCGGCGCATGCGTCCGCGACGGCGTCGCATAAATCGAAAAACTCAGATCCCCATCATCCGAACCCGTGCACCCAGCCAATACGACGCTCAGCGTCACCGCTATCATGAGGCGTTTCGATTTCGATTTCATATCGACTACTCCATCTGCGTACAAACAAATCCATGAGCCAAAACGACCGTATTTCTACTCGATTTCTACCTAAAATACCATATCGGCATGATAAACCGCCTCGAGGATGCCGTTTTTGCTCCGCAAAAACGACAAAACGGCACTTGGCTCGCGCCAAGCACCGTTCCGTGGGCTACGCCCACCCTCGATAGCTACTTTCTCTAACGATTAAAGCGCATCGACTTCACTCACGGCGATGTTATTGATGACGACGTGTTTGTCGTTCTCTTTGCCACTGAAATAAGCCGTAAACTCGACGCGCAAATTCTTAACACTCCCCACGCCTCGCGCGTACGCCGTCAACGTCTGCTTTTTCGTATCGCTAATGATTATTTCTTCCGTCGTTGCAAGCGTAGTGCTGCCATCTAAAACGCGCATTTTGACCTTCTTCGGACTCTCGTTGTTTGTACGCGTCACGTCGATAGAAACTTTAACGCTATTCTTCGTCGTCTTTCCAACGATAAATATGATCGATTTGCCAAATGCACTTTTTGTCCAATTCCCTAAACCCCAGCCATCTTTCTGCTTGTTGTATTCGGAATTACCCTCGTCAAATTTACCATTCATGACGACAGCGCCCGACTTCGTCGCATCAGTAATCGAACTCATGCTCGTAAACGACCATTTTTTCACCTCAGCAAAATCGCTATCTGTGGCCGGTACGCATTGAACGGTGCTGATTTTACACTTAGGTCCACACGTCGGTTGTCCAGATATAAACAATTTACTATACGTCAATTTAGGATCTTTCGGCGTATCGTATTTATAACAATCGATAAGCTTCCACGAAGGGATTGGGGGATTTGCTTTTGGATCGCAATCCTCGTTTGGGTCGTTATGGCCATTGCCGCATAGAGGTTTATCGACACAAGCATTATTTTGACACATCTGCCCTTTGTCTTCGCAGTCGATATCAAGCCAACGATTGGCACCATCGTCTTCCATACACGTGCGAAGTACAGACCCTATGCAAACAGCCTCATTTAGAGTTGTGCACCGTTCTAATGCACATTTGCCTTCTTTCGTCGTCGCATCGATCTCACAAACAAGTCCTCGCGACGCGCAGTTTTCTATCGTGAGGTGGCCTTCATTACCCCCATCGACATCGGGAATACACCAACCTAGAAAAGCGCCATTGCCTTCGCAAACGTATTCACCTTCTGAGACCTTACACGTTTTCTCTACACACGATGCCTTGCCATCGACAGTGCCGCAAATCTCGCCCTTCTCGCTACAATCTTCACACGTGCATTCCTTGTCATCCGACGAGCAGATGCAATACTTCGTGCCATCGCACTTGGTCTTTAGTGCTGGAACACAAGCCAAGCTCGTATCGATCAAGCAATTCGACGTGCAACGGATATCGGCTTCAGTTTTTCCAGAGCCAAATTCCATTCCCTCGGGGCAAACGCGTTTGCCGGTCGCAAATTTATCGCCATCGCAAACTTCGCCTTCGTTTTCGTCCAAGTCCTCATTACCACACGTCGCAACAGGCTCTGGCTCAATGCATACGCCTTCGGTCACGACCGTACACGTCTTCGAACACTTGATATCGGCAAGCGTTTTGCCCTCTGCTAAAATCGACCCGACGGGGCAAACGCGTTTGCCAGGCGCAAAGTTATCGCCATCGCAATCTTCACCAGTGTCGACGCTCAGCCCGTTGCATTTATTCGTCGGATCCGTCGCAGAATCTACGCATACACCTTCGGTCACGACCGTACATGTATTCGAACACGTAATGTTTTCGACCGTTTTGCCATCGGCGAGCACTTTCCCATCGGGGCAAACGCGTTTGCCATCCGCAAACTTATCGCCGTCGCAATCTTCCCCATCGTCCAATTTCTTGTTGCCACACGCAGCCGAAGATGCCGGATCGACGCATACACCTTCGGTCACGATCGTACATGTATCCGAACACGTAATGCTTTCGACCGTTTTGCCATCGGCGAGCACTTTTCCTTCGGGGCAAACGCGTTTGCCCTGCGCAAAGTTATCGCCGTCGCAAGCTTCCCCCTCGTCCAATTTCTTGTTGCCACACGTAGCCGCAGAAGCCGGATCGACGCATACACCTTCGGTCACGAGCATGCACTTATCCGAACACTTGATATCGGCTGCCGTTTTACCAGTGGCAAAGACTTTCCCTTCGGGGCAAACGCGTTTGCCCTGTGCAAAGTTATCGCCGTCGCAAGCTTCCCCATCGTCCAATTTCTTGTTGCCACACGTAGCCGCAGGAGCCTGATCGACGCAGACACCTTCAGTCACGAGCATGCACTTATCCGAACACGTAATGCTTTCGACCGTTTTGCCCTCGGCGAGCACTTTCCCAGCGGGGCAAACGCGTTTCCCCGTCGCAAACAACGTTCCATCGCAAATTTCGCCTGCGTCCAATATGCCATTGTTATTGCAACCTGTGCCCGGCAACAGGCCTTTATCGTCGCCCTCCGAACACCCAAAGAAACACGCCGATGCCAAAAAGCCTAACACCCAAAACTTACGATTCATCGATTCCTTCTCCCTAAAAAAGCGAAACAAGCGGGACTTTCACAACGCTTTGTACACAGTTCCCCCAATTCGTACGCTAAAGCCTGCTTTATAAAGCAAAAAACAGATAGTTTCGCAAGTTTCTGATACTTTCCAGCGACGATTGTCATCGCCCCCCATCGTACCAGTTTCCACCACCCGCAAAATGGAAAAATGCACGCTCCGCCGCCCGCCGTGCGGCGACAGTCCCCAGCATTCGCAAAAAGGCAAAAAAAAAAGTTCAGCCGCCGAGCGGCGACAGTCCCCAGCATCCGCAAAATGGCAAAAAATAAGTTCAGCCGCCGAGCGGCGCTAGTTCCCCTCTACAGAATGGTAAAAAGATGCACGTTCAGCCGCCCACAGGGCGGCGCCATTCCCCCTCTGTAGAATGGTAAAAAAGGCAAAAAAAAAAGACTGGGATAAAAATCCCAGTCTTCATCGCTAAGCGAAACCTAATGGAATTAGGCGATTTCGAGGTTTTCAACGACGAACGTGATTTCTTCGGTCACGACGTCATTGCCTTTACCATCGAGGGCGCTGATCTTCCACGATTTGGGCCAGCAATCATAGAGGTTCCAACGACGGAGTTCGCCACCGGCATTGTCGTTAAGCGTGATGGAGATGTCGCGACGGACATACTGACCAGCTTTCGCTTGGTTCCACCATTCTTGCAAGTCGGCTGTGACGATGTAACCTTTCTTGAGGGTGACATCACCGAATTTAGCACGACCCGGACGTTTACGGAGCGTCAAATCATCGCCATCCTGGAATTCGATGACTTCGAGTTCGCAGTTGATACCATCGACACCTTTGAAGTAACCAGCGGTTACGCCATTGATATCGACTTTGAAGTTGTAAGCACCAACGTGATCCAAATCTGTACGACGACTAGGCATAGTCTCTCTCCTTTGGTTGTGTCCTAAGCTCACCAAACCACTGGCTCACTTAAAACTGTACACTCTATGTCCCCCGATGCGCGATATTGCGCAGCGGGAAACGGGTTAAAAAAAGTCAAATATTATTCAGAAACGTCACCGCCGGAGGCCATCTGGCCGATGCGGAAGATGACAAATTCAGCGGGCTTCACGGGGCAGATACCGACTTCGCAAACGAGCTGGCCAGCGTCGATGACTTCGGGCGGGTTCGTTTCTTCGTCGCACTTGACATAGAAGGCTTGTTCCGGGGTCTGACCCAAGAATGCGCCCGTGCGCCAAATGCGGAGCAAGAAGGCCGTAATCGTACGTTCAACGCGTTTCCAGAGCGACTGATCGTTGGGTTCGAACACGACCCATTGCGTGCCGTTCTCGATCGATTGCTCGACCATGTTGAACAAACGACGGACGTTGATATAACGCCACGAAGGATCGCTCGAAATCGTGCGAGCACCCCAAACGCGGATTCCGCGATTGCGGAAGTAACGGATGCAGTTGATACCTTTCGGGTTGAGGATGTCTTGTTCGCCCTTCGTCACATTGTACTTCAAGCCCAAGGCACCGCGTACGAGTTCGTTGGCCGGAGCTTTGTGAACACCACGCTCGGTATCGCTGCGAGCATAAATACCAGCCATGTACCCCGATGGCGGCTGATAGATATTGCCCTTCTGCGGATCGTAAACTTCGATCCACGGGAAGTAGTAGGCACCGAATTTCGAATCGCGCGGCTTGGGCAATCTGTCCACGCCACCTTTTTCGATCGTTTCGGGGCTGTCGAGAATGGCAAAACGATATTTCATGTTCTCGCAGTGGCTCAAAAGCGCATCCTGAATCGCAGGATCCGTCTGACCCGGCGCGCATACCAACGAAATATCATCGATTTCTTCAAGAAGTTTCAAACCGGAACGTGAACCAGGACCGTTATCTTTACCCGTGTAGAGTGCCGCCTTGCTGGCAATCTTCTCTCCATCCGGATCTACGCTGTTTTCCGGATCCCACGTACCAACGTTGACGATGTATGCACGACCGCCGCCGTTGTTGAAGAATCCATACACTGCGTGTGCTAGATACTCGCTGTTCTGGAAATCGCCAAAGTTCTTCGTGAACTGACTCCAATTCGTAACGAGAATCGGTTCATTAACTGGACCTACCGAACACTCTCCCAAGAAGGCAAGGGTATTCGTACCAGCCGCTTCGATCGGCTTCGTACCACGATCAACTTCTTCTACATAAACACCTGGTGACAAATACGTCGACGCCATGAGATCTCCTGATTCCTTTCCGGTGATTAACACTCGGGTTGATGTGTAGACAGGGGACCATCCCCTGCCCTATTTCCGCGACTCGCGTCTCGAAACCTATGCCTAACGATGCGACTGACCCGACATCTTCACCGAACGATCAAACGTTCGACGAATCGGATCGCTTCGCCTATCACTATCTAGATATGTCCATACGCAGAACTGCGCCGCCGGACGAACCTTCTCGCCCATGCTCCGCCAAAACGACATCGTCTCCTCGTAGCCAAATTTCGGCTCCTCTACAGGACGTAACGCGATGATCTCCCTCTGACGGAATGAATATCCCTGCAATAATCCCTCGGCTATTTGCGGATGCTCGTAAAACACCTTGATCGCTAGCGCCAATAGCACATGCTCCTCTTGCGGTGTCTTACCCCACGCCGATACGACGTAGTATAACTTCAACAACAGCGATGGGTCTACTGAATATTCTACAACCTCGCCCGAATCTTCGTTCACGCTCATCAATTTCTGACCGCGTTCTCGAACTATCGGATCCACGCATACCGCACTCAAAAATAACGATAAGGCCGGAAGCTTTTTGATGTTCTCTTCGGTCGGAATCGTCGTGTACAACTCCACGTCCTTGTAGCCCGCGTTCTTTAAACTCGTCTCAAGAAGCTTCTGAAGCGTTGTACTAACATCCTTGATAACCTCAAATTGTCCCACTGCCCATCTCCATTCCAGATTACGTTACGTGGACTCTTACATGGTCTTTGTTCTGCGAACACTCGCTTGTGATATTCCAATCAACCCGGTTTGTCAACGATTTTTACCGGAAATATTTTCGATTTCCGATGGCGACTGCATCCATATCCCATGTGCTCTTGCGACAATGGCAATGCCGTCTCCACGCCCCATATATCGCAAACTGTGTGCCAATTCTCTGAACTCGCTTTTTTTTATTTTGCCACCACAAATTCTGCCCTAAATTCAACACTCTGCGAAGTTATCCACAGACCCCACATCCACCACGCGATCGCACAAAACCGACAAGTCGAGGTTTTTTATCCCCACACCGAGTCGCGCTCATGCCATCTTCATTGTTATAATCTGGGGCTTCTTGTCCTCTTTTTGCCTCAATTTCCACGTTTGAACCACCTTCTCGATCTTCTCATCGCGTTTCTATTCTCTTCAATCGATTCAATCGGGGATTTCTGTCCCCAATCCACCGCTTTCTCGCCGTTCTAATGGGTCGTTCTCTGCCCCTTGCACGCCGCGTTTGAGCGCTTTGTCCCCATTGCGCATATACGCCGTGTACTTCTCTAACCACACCGAACGCCAATCTTTCGGGTCATCGGGGTACACAAACTGCGGACGCCAATCATACGCTGCTATCACCTCTAACGGCGATATATAGCCGTTTTCCGCCAATACCTTTAAGATGTACTTCTGCCTCCGCTCCCACCAACGCCCGTCTTTCGGGAACCCATTCTTGTAGAATCGCCCACCTTTCGACGGCGCCACCTTCAGCGAAGCCAAAAACGCACCCTCCAACGGCGTCAAATCGCGAGCATGCTTCCCAAAATAGAATTGCGCACCCTGCTCGATCCCATAGACGTCGGGCCCAAACTCGATAATGTTGATGTATAGCTCTAAGATCCGCGATTTGGTGACAAATGTCTCCATGTGCCAAGTGATCAGCGCCTCTTCGAGTTTGCGAGCGATGTTCTTCGTCCGGCGCAAAAACAAATTCTTCACGAGTTGTTGGCCTATCGTCGAACCGCCATACACATATCGACGCGCATTCAAATTCAATCGAAGCGCCCGTTCGATAAACGACACGCGCAACGGCCCATGCTCGTAAAATCGCTTGTCTTCGGTCAACATCATCGCCGCCTTCACATAAGGCGGCAACTGCGAAAGCCTCACATACGACGGCGTCCCAGGCCCCACCGTTATCGAGTCGACGAAATACGTATACGTCGTCGTATGCGTATAATCTCGCGCCGCAATGACCTCCGTCCGATGCGGCTCGACCAATACCGGCAAACACTTGTCCTCAAATCCAGTCGCCTTCAGCGTCGCCGTCAACGGATACTTCCACGGTATCTTCCCCGATATCGATGGCGACATTTCTCCCCCCTCAAACGACAACTTCGTTATCGTCGGCAAAAATCCCTTCGGAATCACTTCCGACAGCGATGCACACGCTATCTTTTCACTCGAAAACTCAAACGCTATCACCGGTTGATTCCGAACCGCTTCGACGCTCACCGTCCCATGAACCTTCAACGGCCCCATCTCAAATTCGATGGGGTCTATCGTCACCATGTCATCGGCAAATCGATACGACGCCACGATCGACGACTTCATGTCGATTCCCTCGATCGTGTTCGGGCTTATCTTCTCGTGATAAAACGCAAAATCTCGTAGCGCCAAACGCCCATCGATCGACACCGATTCTTCGCTAAACGACAACCCAACGTCAAACGTCACATCGCCCGAATTCTGCTCCGGGATCGGCAAATTCAGCAATCGCAAAAAATCTGGCGCCCCGAGCTGCGACGCTCGAAATGCTAGCCTCGGCAACGCCGCATCTTCCGGATACGACACACCAAACATCACATCCGCTCCGCGCACGTCGAAATGTATCTCGAAATCTTGGCTCTCCTTAAACATCTTCGACGTATTGATCGATATCGCATCGAGCTCAAACACATCCGATCCATGCGACACCGCGATTTCGCCTTCGCGAATGTCTATCGCCGGCAACGCTCGCACGCGCTCGCCAAACTGCGCTATCGCCCCACGCCATTTCTCGAGCTTCTCCTTCGGAAGCGGATTCTTTACGACCTTCGGCGCATTCTTGATCACATCTTCGCGACGAACCGATAATTTTGGCGCTTCGCCCAAAAATGCACCCGCATCTTGCCTCCAAAATCGAACAAATGCCGAAACGACCGCATTTTCTTTCAATGCAGGGATCTCTAGCAACTCCGCCAAATCGACGCTCAATCGCGGTCGATCGATCCGAACCGCCGCGATATCCGCCACGCGAAAACTCCCCCAGGGCAACGCAACCGATACGCCACGCGCCGTCAACATCGGCGTTTCAGCCCCCTTTTTTGCCCCCATTTCACCCGGCACATCGGATTCATCATTCGCTCGGTGCGCCATCACCACAGGCGGCAAAACCGCGCCACCGCTCGGCATCAACGACGCATCGCCCACCGACAAGCGAACCTCTTCGGCATCCCAATCGACTTCAAACGACGATATCGCCCCCGAAAACGAACGCCCCCACTTCGAAAACGATCCCGAAAGCGCCGGCTCAAACCGAACCGACGCATTTCCCGATTTCTCCGCCCGGCGATACCGTGCCTCCAAACCAATCTCCGGCATGCTGTCGATCGAAAACGGCAATCTGCGCCCCGTCAACCTGTGCGTCAAAACGCCATCGACGCCGATCTCCCCACCGGCTGCATACCCCGAAATATCGCGCCCTCGAAACGACAACGATACGTCGTCGCCACTTCGCATAGAAATCTCAAAATCGCCAACAACTGCGTTATATCTTTTACTGGAATCCGTTTCTATCGATTTTAATTCGCCATTTCCAAACTTCGATCGAATCGAAGCGATTCGTTCTCGAACGCTCGCCACGTCGGAACTATCGAATTTGGCGCGAACCTTCCCCACCGCCACATCGACTTCGTCGCCAAAAATCGCCCCCCATGGGCTCGTCAAACATATACGTTCGGCCTCGACGCCCCCAATCTCCCCAAAATCGATCTTCATCGCATCGACGCACCAAAACGCCCATCCCGCTTCGATCTCGAACGTCGCCCCCGTGCCCGCCAAGCGCGCCATCGCCTTTTGCGACACTTGACCTATCGCAATTTGCCGCACTACAATGCACGCCGTTAGGCCTACGACGAACAATGCCAAAACGATAACCGATATCTTTACGATTTTTTTTCGCACACTTTTGCCTTATCACAAAATGCCATGACTTTCTTACGACTCCGCGACGACAAATCCGACTACGATCTCTACGAAACGCCCCCAGTCGATTTCATCCCCGACTCCGACATCGGCTTCTACGCCACGCAATACGACGCAAACGACCTCGCAACGTGCTACGCCAACGGCTTTTTTCCTTGGCCATCTCCCAGCCACCCCGTCATACCATTTTATTGCCCTCGCAAGCGATTTGTTTTGCGCCCCGCCGACCTCCACGTCTCACACTCGCTCCGGCGCACCATCGCCAAACGCACTTTCACCATACACTGCGACACCGCCTTCTGCGACGTCATCGTCCAATGCGCCACCACCGCACGACGCCACGAAGCCGGCACTTGGATCACCAACGACTACATCGACGCTTTCTGCGACCTACACGATCGCGGCATCGCACACTCCGTCGAAGCCTACGACGACGATGGCACACTCTGCGGCGGATTCTACGGCACTTGTATGGGTCGAATTTTCGGCGGCGAATCGATGTTCACTCGAATTTCCGACAGCGCAAAGGTCGCTTTTGTGCATTTTGTTCAACGCGCGCGCGATTTCGGCTTCCAACTCATCGACTGCCAAGACTACACGCCAAACATGAAACGCTACGGCGCCACCATGATGCCTCGCAGCGCCTTCCTGCAAGCACTCGCCACATTCCGCGACGATCCCGTCGACCCCGATATGTGGAAGTTCTAATTTTCTTTCTTTTTTTCTTTTTGTTGCGCGGCTATTGCGCTTCGCGCAATACGCCCGCGCCGCCGCCTATGTGCTCGCTACGCTGTGCGCATACGGCGGCGTGATATCGACGGACGGGCTATATCAATGCACCTGCTATCGTAGCCGTCATAAATGCCGCTATCGATCCCGCTATCATCGATTTGATGCCAAATTTGGCTATCTCCGAACGCCTCGATGGCGCCATTCCCCCGATTCCTCCTATCTGAATCGCTATCGATCCGAAATTGGCAAACCCACACAATGCATACGTCGATATCACAATCGATCGATAACTGAGTTGCTCGACGACCTGCGACAAATGCAAATAGGCGACGAACTCGTTTATCGCCATCTTTTCGCCCAACAATTGCCCAACTAAGAAACAATCGCTCAACGGCACACCCATCAAAAACGCAATGGGGAAGAAGATCCAACCCAAAATCGTCTCTAACGAAAGCAGTGGCCAGAGCGATTTCTTCTCCAATTTATCGGGCACATCGGGGCTTAACGACGGCCCGTTGTCGGGTTTCGCCGTCAACGCCCCCGTTTTATCGATCACCGCGCGATAAACTGCATCGACTTGGTCGATTTGCTCGAGCTGGCTGCCGCGTAGCTCCGTAAACATCGGATCGACCGATATTTGGCGCAAACGCGCCAGCTCCATGAGCGCCGAATGCGTGCACGCTATCGTATCGATCTTCGAAAACGAGCTCTCGCAAGCCGGATCAACCGTCCCGCCTTCTTGCACGACGTAAGCCTTGACGTGTTCGTAAGTATTATCGTTGACGATCCGACTCGGCAAACCGAGCACAAAATTGATGAGCGCAATGAGCGCGACAAATGCCAACAACATGGCGCCGACGTTCATCGCCAGTTGCAAACCCTCGCCCGCGCCACGAGCTGCCGCATCGATGACGTTCGCATCGGGCTTTTCTTCGTTCAAATTGACTTTTCCCATCGTTTCGGGCGTCTCGGTCTCGGGAATCATCAATTTCGCAATGACGAGCGACGCAGGCGCACTCATGACGCTAGCCGCAATCAAATGCCCTGCAATATCGGGGAAATACGGCTGCAACATGGCCACATACGAGGCCATCACGCCGCCGGCTACCGTCGCCATGCCCCCCGTCATAATCGCAAACAACTCCGATTTCGTCATTTTCTCGACATACGGCTTGACGACGAGTGGTGCCTCCGTCATCCCGACGAAGATATTCGCGACCGATGAAAGCGATTCCGCCCCCGATACACCCATGAACTTCATCATAAAGACCGCCATCCCCTTCACGATCCACTGCATGATGCCCAAGTGATACAGAACCGTCATCAGCGAGCTAAAGAAGATAATCGGCGGCAATATGCTCATCGCCGTGTTGGCAAATGCCGACTCGACCTGCCCCGAGACGAAACTCGAAAACAAAAACGTCGTTCCCGCCGATGTAAAATCGAGCAGTACCGTTACGGCATCGTTGAGAAACGAGAAAATCGCCTTCCCAACCGATGTGCGCAAAATAAACAACGCAAAAACGAGCTGAATCCCCGTCCCCACGGCGACGAGTTTCCAAAGAACTCTTTTGCGGTTATTGCTCATCAACCAAGCAATGCCGATAAATGCAAAGATCCCAAAAACGCTCATGATACGGCTAAATATGCTCGTTTCATCGTTTTCGCGCTTGAAATCTACTATCGCTTGCGTCGAATTGTTCGCGCGCTTGTCGGTCACTGCCGCCTGCGGCGTCGCCTCAGGGGCGGTAGCTACAGGATTTGCAGCCGTTGCCCCTTCGGGTGCACTTTGCGCCAATGTCGGAGCACCGACGCTCTCGGCGACTTGGGCAACGACTCCGCCTTCGGGCGCACTTTGCGCCAATGCCGACACATCGACGCTCTCGGCGACTTGGGCAGTCGTTGCCCCTTCGGGCGCACTTTGCGCCAATGCCGGCATATCGTCTTTGACGATCATCCCCAAGACGAGGCAAAACAAACCAAACCCCATCACGCACCAAGCCAAAATCTTGCCCAGCTTGCGCGGTATGGGGATTTCAGAAAAACTCTTCCATATTGATGTCAACTTCATCGTCATCCCTTTGCAACGGTTTTCCAATCTTTGCCCTATGCATAGATTTTAATGCGATGGCTCAATTAGAACACAAAACAAAGCAAATGACAAAGAACTCTCGGGCAAAGACGTCGTTTCAACGCCCGCGCTCGGGGCAATTCTACATGCTCTTTCTCGACATCCACGCTCAAAAACAAAAAAAGCCTCCCCAAAAGAGGGGAGGCTACGTATCAAAAGAAGCACTTAAAACCAAGGGCTAGTTGGTCAAACAATCCCAGAACATACCATTATCCGACGGATTGGTTTTTGTGTATTCGGGGATCTTCTTTTCATCGATAACAAAACCACCGCTCTTGCACACGGGCTTTGTACTCTCAGGTTCACATTCATATTTGCCAATGCAACCGCACTTCGCCAAAACTTCTTCGTCAGTAGAACCTGCGAAATTCTTTTTGCACTTCTCCAAAGTACCCGTATATTGATCGTAGTAAATATTCAACTCATCTTCGGGTATTTCTCTTACACCATTTTTCGAAACAAAGCATCCCGGTTTTTCAGGAACGACGCATTGATCACGCTGAACATCTTTTCCATCGCAGTCTTCGTCGATGCCATTGCTGTAGTATTTCTCATTCGACGAATCCCCCTCATATTCAAGCTCTGGATTTGGTTTGTGATCTTCCAATTCGAGGTATCTCGTCGACTGCGATCCACGGCTCGTCTGATACGATGCAGTGAAATCGTATTTAATCTCGTCCGATTTCTGACATTCTTGTTGGTCTTCATGGTAGACGACATCGCCTTCGTTGGCATAGTCGCTACGCCCTTCCATGCTGTAGAACCCAAACTTGAATTCACCACCGACGACTTTGCCGTCGCTGTCTTTTTTGGCAACGCAGAACATGCCACCAAATTGAACCGGATCGCAGACGATCAACTTCGTATTCGGATCCTTACTCGCATTCATATCGATCAATTCTTCGAGCGAAGAAACGCCCACGCAAGGACGGAACAAGCGGAGACACTGCGATTTATCGTCACCCGTGCAAGCCCCAGATTTAGCACACGTGCCATCGACGCAACCATCTTGGTTGTTATCGACCCCGTCGCAAATTTCATCGGCACCCGGATTGACCGATGGATTGCTATCGTCGAGGTCTTTGGGATTCTTTTCGCCAAAACCACATTGATCTTCATAACCCGGATCGGCGGCAAAGTAACCATCGCCATCGTAATCGTGGCAGTGATCGACTTCTTTTTCGAGCGTGCAAACGCCTTCAACCGTCGGATCCAAACTCGGCTTGACGCAAACGCTACCTTTAAGGCAGTCGTCGTCGCTCATGCAACGAAACGCGCCCTTTTCTTCGAGATTGCGATCTTCGACGATACAGCTCGCAGCACTGGCCATAAAAACGACGCTCAAACAGGATGCCAGCAAAATATTTTTCGACAACTTCATTCAACAACCTCTTTTGCAAAGCCTATACAGCGGCAAAAATTCTTCAGGGACACATCACGTCCAGAACGCGCCACATGATACCACACTTTAGATCGGAACACAAGTGCGCGATTGATACGACCTACGCCATCGCTTTTTCGCCCTCACCTATCCCCAAAACATCGCGCAATGCCTCGGGCGTATCGACGATGATTTGCGCTCCGCTCGCCTCTAAAAATGCCTTCGTACGGAACCCCCACGATACCGAAATCCCGCTACATTTCGCGTTTACCGCCGTCTGATAATCGACATCCGAATCGCCTATCATCACGAGGTCTTTGACCTCGACGCCAAACGTTTGTGCGATGATTTTGAGCCCCTCGACACTCGGCTTCAGTATATGGCGTCCATCCGACCCGACGATGCAACCAAACGCATCTTTGCCATAAAACCGATGGGCGAGTTTCTCGCACCAATTCTGCGGCTTATTCGTATAGATAGCACTCGGTATGCCGCGATCGCGAAGCGCACCGATGATTTCGGGTACGCCATCGTATACCCGTGTTTTCGCATCGGGGCGCGCAATGCTCCGAGCACGATAGTCCCGATGGAATGCGTCCAACGACTCGCCTTCCAAATGGCTCGCGCAACGGCACAAATACTCCGCGCCATGCCCAACATACGACAGCGTCTGCTCGGTCGTCACCTGTTCTAAACCCCATGCCGCTAACGTCTCGTTGAGCGCACCATCTATATCGGGCAATGTGTCGAGCAATGTGCCATCCATATCCCAAACGACAGCGCGATAATTCTGTATTTTATTCATAACATATTCCTGTATTTGTATTTTATTCGATCCTAGTCCGATGAATCTGGACTTTCGAGACAGCTCAAGCGGGCTCGTCAGAGCCCAACTTTGCGCGTATTGCGATGCAATAGCGCAAAGCGTAGGCGTATGCGCGCAAGCTGCCAGCTAGGCTGGCGGCGAGCACATAGCCGGAGCCGCCGACGTATTGCCCCCGAGGGGGGCAATAGGCGGCGAAAAAAGAGAAACAAATGCAAAATGCGAGAAATAAAAGTGAGAGACGAAAAGGAAGCTAGTCTAAATCATCGGTGGGGTAATCTTCCGAGAGTTCGTCGTTTTCGGTGATTTCATTCTCGAAATCGTCGGTTCCGTCGATGGAATCGTCGTTTTCGTGCGAAACATCCGAATTTTTTGCAAGCCGGATGGCTTCGAGTTGCCCCGAAATGTCGACGTCTTGTTCGAGCAGGCGGTGACCTTTGTTGAGGTCGGTGCGCTCGTTGCGGAGGCGAACGATGTTGGGCAAGATCGAGAGTGCTTCGAGGTCGTTGACGGCGGTCGTGTAGATGAGTTGGATGCCCATGGCGCTGGCGAATTGGCGCTGCATGTTGATGAAAACGGTGCGGCTGGCGCGTCCGATGGGGTTGTCGAGGATGAGGACGCTCGTCGGTTGGCGGTTCATGCCGCGCGTGCGGGCGCGGACGTTGGCGAGTGTGCAGTAGAGGAGGATGGCGCAAGTGAGTTGCTCGCCGCCCGAGAAACGCGCCGTTTCGGTGATTTCGATGAGGCGCTGGGGCGATGCTGGGTCGGGGTTGAGGACTTTTGCGGTGAACGGATGGGCGATTTGGCGCACGGCGCGTTGGATGAGTTTGGCGCCGGTGGGGAGCACGTTTTCGTCGATGAGCGTGTCGACGAGCTCTTGGATGAGTTCGAGTTTGTCGCCTGGCGATGGCGGCTCTTTCGTGGTGATGCGCAAGAAGCGCGAACCGCCGATGTCGGGGACTTCGCGCGGCACGGTGCTGGCGGAATCGGCGAGTTTGAGCAGGCGCAAGCCTTCTTCGGCGGCGTTGAGCAGCAATTTTGCGAGGATGTTGCGGTGCTTTTCGATTTCGGCGAGTGTGGCGGTGAGCTCGCGGATGCGGATGTCGAGCGAGTTTCGGTACTCTTGGGCGGAATTTTCGAGCGCATCGGGGTCGAGGACTTTGAATTGACCGATGATGCGGTTGTGCGCTGCGATGTCGGCAAATTCGGGCTTTTCGACGAATTTTCGGACGGCAGAAACGTACGATTTTCGGTCGGTATCGAGCGATGCATGGACGGCGCGGAATGCTTCGAGGCGCGTTTCGAGGTCCGATATGGCGCTGCCCATGTCTTCGGGCTCTAGCAGGGGCAGATCTTCGAAGCTGAGTTGCGACTCCGAGATGACTTGCGCATGGCTACGCTGGACGGATTTGAGGCGTTCGAGGTCTTTGGCGAGGGCATCGCGAGCGTGTTTGGCGCGATCGGAGATCTTTTCTTTGTCGGCGATTTGCGCATTGATATCGACGAGTTTTTTGGCGTCGTCGTCGGCAAATGCGTTGTATTCGGCGACGGTTGACTCGCGGATTTCGACGCCATCGGGGACGACGGGTTTGCCCGCCCCATACCACGCATTTTTGCGCTGTGTCAGGGTCGCCTCGCACATCGTTTGCTTCTTTATCGCCTCGTCTTTACGCCGCAATACTTCGTCTAAAAAGGCGCTCGCCTGCTCGCCATTGCGCTCGATATCGTTCTGATTCTGTAGCTTTTCGAAGGCGGATTTGACGTCGTCGAGCGTGATGACGCCGCGAATGATGTTTTTGACTTGCTGGAGGTCTTTTTTGGCCGTCTTTTCGGCGGCCTCGAGGCTGCGCACGATTTCGCTGTTCGAAAACTCGTGCTGAACGCGAGCGAGCAACCTATGATATTCGGCTTTGAGCGATTCAATCGAATTTTGCTTCGGCTCAACGGCTTGATTGACGTATTTTACACCAGAAATGTCGTTTTCGAGCAACGACATCTTCGAAGCGATGGGCTCGACAGTTTGCAACAACGATCGCGCCTGATCGCGCATCGATCGCGCCTGTGCTCGCAGATCATCGGCTTGCGAACGGATATTCTTGGCTTCGGCGAGTTTCGCGGCTTCGTTTTGTTTCCAAATCTCGCCCGAATTGTCGACTTCGTCGACGAATTCGCGAAGGCGCGAGCAGGCACTTTCTTGACCGATGATTTCGTTTCGCAGTTTGATGACGTCGTTTTCGTCGTTTTTTTGCGCCGCAGAAAGCCGGCGCTTTTCGTCTTCTTGCATTTCGAGACGAGCCAAATCGTCTTCGAGGGCGACGCGGCCTTGCGCCAGCTTTGCTTGCGTCGTTGCAAACCATCCACGCGCATATTTGCCGCGGAAAATTTTGAATTGGTTTGCTGCGTTCGTATAAGATTCGCGTTCTGAGTCAGAAACCCGAATTTCTGCCTCTATACCTTCGAGCTGTTTTTCGATATCGCCCAAAGTCTTTTGCGCATCGCCCGTTTGGAACGACGCGTGATCTTTTGGCCCGACGATTCTGATAAAGTCGGAATCGCGGTGTTCGTAGAGCGCCTCGGGCGCGGCGATGACGACGGGGAGTTTGGGGATATCGCTCGGGCTCGATTCGATGAGCTCGACGACGCGATGGATTTCGTTGCGCGGCACGATAATGCCTTGGGCAATTTCGGGGAATTTGCGCACGAGGCGTTCTTTTTCGTCTTCGTCGGCTTGCAAATCGTGGGCAAAATAACTCCACCCCGACTGGGCGCGGACTTTTCGTCCGATCACCTTGAGCAAAGCTTCGACTTCGACCGAAGGCGGCATGAGACCGTATTCGGCGATGTGAACGCGCGCGCGCTCGAGGGCGGCGGCTTCGGTTCGCAATCGCGCGACGTTCTCTTGGCACGACGATGCACGACGCGCCAATATACCCGCCGCTTCGTCCGATAAATCGTCGAGATCGATAGATTCGGCTTCGAGCAAGCTCAAAAATCCCTTGTCGTTTTCGAGCTTATCGCGTTCGTCGCATCCTCGGCGATATTCGCGCTCGAGCGCCGCTAAATCGGCTTGTTTTTGCGCCGACGAGCGCTGATATTCGCTCAAAAGGCGCGCACATTCTTCTTGTAGCTCGGCATTGCCCTCCCGATTGCGCTCGATCGAACGCAACCTCGATTTGCGCGTCTTTTGCGCCGTTTCGATTCGTTCGAGCGCCGCCGCAGGCGACTCGCCTTTTTGGACGATTTCGAGCTTGATGAGGCTCTCGAATTTCGTCTGACGCGCTTGGAGGTTTTGCGAATAGCTCTTCGCCTCCGACTCGGCGGCAAACGCATCGCCATCTAATTTTACTGCGCGATTCTCGACGAGATAGGCATTTTGTTCGATTTCATCGCATTGTCTTCGAATTTTATCGCGATCTGCGCCGAGCACACCGACTTGGTGTTTCATCGCTGCGACGTAGTCGGCGGCGACGGCGGCGAGCTGTTCCATCAAGGGCTCGCGCTGGTCGTTTGCCCCCGAAAGCAGTTCCTTATAGGCTTGGGCATCGTTGAGCGCTAAGACGTAGTCTTTATAAGGATAAACGGCTTGCCAGAGCGTTTGATCGCGTTGTGCCTGCTCGACGGCTTCGCCCAATTCATCGGCTTCGGCTTGCGCCGCAGCCAGAGATCGTTCTGCCAATCTCATCGATACGGCGACGGCGACGCCGCGATGCTGCATCATGGTCGCTTCGGTCGAAAGATATTGGGAGCGCAATGCCTTGATTTCATTGGCCAAATCTTTTTCCGAGTCGAGGAACTTTTGCGTATTGAGCGCAATCGACGCGCGGATTTGGTGGTGCAATTCGACGAGTCGAGCCGCTTCTTGCGATGTGCGAATGCGGCGTTCGTGCAATTCTGCCAGCGGCGCCAATCGCTCGACGAGCCCCGTCGAAAGCGTCAAATCGGGAATAAATTCGTGTTTTCGCCGCTGGAGCTGTTTTCGGAACGTCTCGAGATTCTCGGTAATGCCATCGGCGCGCGACGGTTCGACGGTCAATTCGAGCAAGAAATCGATAAAATCGTCGGGGCTGTTGAATCGGAACAATTCGTCGGCACCACCTTCTCGGCTATTCATGATGAGCTGGTAGCCAAATAGCCCCGGATCGAGCCCTGCCGACTGGAGTTTTTCGCTCCACTCGGTCTGGTTTTCGGTACAGAAAAACTGCAACCCCGGGTGCGAATCGCGAAGCGCATGCCACGTCTGCTTAAACGACATCATCGTGCGACGCACGCGATGGCCATCGTTCGTCTCGGTATCGATGGGAATCGTCGCCAGCTGCGTTTCGGGCACGTCGTCGCTCACCTTTACGCTAAAAAACAAGCGGCGCAAATTGTCGCGAACACCGCTCGCGTATTCGTAAAACACGCCCGTCAACATCCGCGGTATCGGCGCCGATTCGTCCGACATGAGCCCATCTTGCGTATCGGTCGCCCACTCTGCCGCCACGACGCTTCGATCGTTGGGCAAAATGTAGTTTTCGAGGCGGCGTTGCTTGGCGTCGGCTTTGCTACCCAAAAAATCGCGACGATTCGGTCGCAAAAGCGCAAAAAACAAGCTCAATATCGACGACTTACCGCCGCCATTGCGAAGCCATATCGTCGAATCCGACGGCAAACCCGATAAATCACTCAAATTCAGCGTCAAATCTTGCATTCGCGCATTCGGGTGACCAATCGACACAAATCTCAAACGTCCTAGCTTAGGCATGATTCCCTACGTTACTCTCTCGTATTTCGACTGCAACGCGCTATCGAAAACGCATGGCAGATAATTCGTTACAATTTCTTATTCCCAAATATCTTTCGCAAAAACTGCACAACTGTCGAATTCTCCGGCGATACCACCGATCGCCCGAAATCGCACGAAATCGCTCTCAATCTTCTGAAATCGCCAATTCGACGGTGCCAATTCCGCGCTCCCCATCGCTCGCTTTGCAATCCTATGCTTTATCGGGGGCATCGTCGTCGAAAATGCTCACGGGTTCGTCGTCGAAATACCCTTCGGCATATTCGATCCCGTGTTCATCGACGAGCGGATGATCCGCTTTCGACTCCGTCGACGATTCGGCATCCTCTTCGACGTCGAAATCAACCGCCGTTTGCCCATCGCTCAGATCGCCATCGACAAGCGGCAACCCCGCGTCACTCGGCGAATCGCCATCAAAATCGCGATGATAGGCGATATCGGCATCGCCGCGAACGGCATCATTCGATTCCAAATGGTCAAACAAACCGCGATCATCGTCGTCGCCGTTTTGCGCATATTTCGCCTGTATCCGCATGACTTCGTCGTAGATGCGCGACGCCGCAATATCTTGCACGAGAACGTTATAGCGACGCGTCGGCTGCCATGCTTCTTTGCCCGCATAGCGCGTTTCGCTAAAACACCCATATTCTTTGAGCTTTTCGAGGTTATATTTAATGATACGGGTCGACGTCGACGAAGCCTCGCGCCCATCTTTCGTTTCGCGCACCGCCAGCGTGCTATCGTAAACGCGCCAAGCGTCGTAAATCCCCGTTCGCACGTCGTCCATATCGGGGTCGACGTTGGCAAATTCCTTCTTCAAACTCGCACAAATCGCCCGGAGCGTGTCGTCGATTTCGTCGACTGTCACCGGCGGTCGCGGGCGATTCACGTCATCTTCGAGGTCACGCGCCCTCGGAAACACCGTCGCCGCAATCGTCATCTGCACAATGCCATCGAGCAATCGCCGGTCGGTCGTCGCACTGCTCCCCGTGCGCAACTCCGACGGCCGCATCCAAAACACGCTCCCCTCGCGCGGCGTCAGCACTATCCCATGCTCGCTGACGTTGAGCACATACAGCCCCAAACCGTCGCTCATTTCCGCCACGATATCGCGAAACTCACTGCGATTCATGTACTCTCGCACGAGTTCGCGATACTCGGCATTCTGCAGCGGTCGCATGCGCGGTTGCAACCCCCACTGAATCAACGATGCCGCACGAAATACATCCGTAAGCTCAACTGCCATAATTTTCTTCTCTATATCCAAGATTTGACGATTAAAAATTCGCTTTCTCTATGTCTTTTTCTTTTTTTTTTGGAACGCCTGCTATGTGCTCGCCGCCGTTGGCGGCTTGCGCGCATACGCCGGCGCCGCCTGCTAGCTTGCAGCCGCCGTTGGCGGCTTGCGCGCATACGCAGGCGTTTATTTAGGGCGTTTGCGCCATCGGGTGCGACGACGCAGGCGTTATCCAAACTTCATCGCCAAAATATTCCTCATCGACGATGAGCGTATTTGCCTTCTCGACCCGAATGATCGGCGTTTCGGTGCTCTCGATGTCGAAATGCTGCATCACGAGCAATATGATGATTTCGCATTGCGTCGACGTAAAGCGGCGTGCACGTGCATAGGCGAGTAAATCGCTCAACGTCGTGCGCTCGACGATACTGCGCAAGAGGTGTTCCGAAACGTTTCTATCTTCTTCGGAATACTTCGCCAATTCGCCCGCATAATGGCTTGCATCGAGCATTTCGATGTCGATCCAATCGCGTTTTGGCGCTCGCCGCGGGCGCAAAAGCCCGTCGAAAAGCGACGGCAACGACAGCTGCGTCGGAATCTTGGGCGCCATCAAATAGGGCACGGTTTTGTCGACGATTTCGAGCACTTGCAACGTCTGCATCGCCATCATCGGCTCGACGACTTCGCGCATCAAATCGGGCATCGCAGAAATCTGCCCCGATACAAATGCCTGTTGCGCTTGGCTATCGAGGAACGTCGTGCGAGCCGTCATGAGTTCGCGCTGCAAAACCGTATGCGTTTCGATGCAATATTGGATGGCGGCATAGACGCGCGCCACCGATATCGACTCGGGCGTCCCCGGCACTAGCGCCTCGAGCCGCTCACTCGCCGTTACGATAATATTGCGCTCGACATCTAACCGCACATCGATGTGGTTCATCGCTTCGTCGATGAGTTTTGGCGCTCCTTCGACCCAATCGACGCGCGAAATATCGCGCTGCGTATCGCGCAAAACTCGACGCAATCTATCGCAATAGAGCCTCGATTGCCTCACCGCAAAATGCGCACTTCGGCGAGCTTCGTCGAATTTTCCTCGGCACATTTGCGAATGAACGATAGCTTCTGTCGCCGCTTGGCTATCTTCCAAATCTAATTCAAGTGCATTGAAGTACAAATTGACGGCTTCATTCGTCAAATGCATGACCGTTTCGCCATTGAGATTAAACGCATCTTGAATGAGTCGGAACTCGATTTGCCGCTGGACAACGGCCCCATCGGGCTCGATCTGCGTGTAGGGCAAGCGGAACGGTCGGCGAGCATCGGCATCGTTTTTGAGCGCAGCCAAGACGCGGTCGACGATCTGCAAATGCCGCCCCTTATCGGGCACGAGACCGGCTTTTCGATCCATCGCCTCGAGCAAGTTACTGAGCGCAAAATCGACGTATTCTCGATCGGCTTCGAACTCCATGCCCATGCGTTCAGCCACGATATCGAGGATCTTGAGGGCAATCGTAAGCGAGTCGTAGTGGCGCAAACTCTCGTCACGGCGTGTATCGGACTGCCCGAGCGCGAAGAGCGGAAACGCGTGGAGAAGGACGCGCAAGCGCTTAACGAGCGCATCATTGCGCATCTCATCGCTCGTGACGGGCGCGTCATCTGGCAACAAACTGAAGATATCCATAGAGACGTAACACCCCATTTCCCTGGTGTGATAGAGGGCTTTGGTGCGCACCGCGCCAGCGTCTAGCGCCGCCGACGCCTCCCCCTTGGCTCGCCCGCCCTATGCGTCAGCTCACAATTTTGAACCGACAAAAAACTAGCGCTATTTATATGGTTTAAAACCGAGGTGCAAGCATTTGTTCCCCCTCGCATCATCCCATCTGCCGTTTACTCCCATTGCCCTTGGGCAAAAATCGCCCATCCCCCCGTGACGCATGCACCAAGTATAAGCTATAATATAGTCTCCGAGTGCTCTTCATGCCTCGGGCACACAGAGCCCCAACCAAGAATACTACAACGCCATCAATTATTGTCATCAAAAAGCACCAAAGTTCTATTCCGATGCTCACTCTTTTCGCGTCACACTTTATAATCTCAATTACGGAGTTCCACTCGACGATCAAGATTCGGCGTCGAACGATGTCGGAATAAATACCGGCGATGTCGGAATAAACGCCGGCGATGTCGGAATAAACACCGGCGATGTCGGAATAAGTGTCGGAATCAATGGCACCGCAAAGCGCATCACAGCGCTACTACGAGAAAACGACAAATTATCGGCTACCCAAATCGCCAAAGCCATGGCGATGAGTAGCCGTCAAGTCGAACGCATTTTGTCGCAACTCAAACGCGTCGGCATCATCGTGCGAATCGGCGCAAACAAAACAGGATCGTGGCAAGTCGTCGATCGGTAATGCCCATCTATTCGGCGTCTTCGACATCCATGGCGCAACGAATGCCAATATTCATACTATCGTAATTCGTCGAATTTGCGACTTCTTTGCCATATAGTAGCATAAAGTCCATGTCGAGATCGGCGGCACCGCCGACGGCGGTGTAACGATTTTCGGCACTATGAAACACCCATTCGAGAACATTACCGCCCATATCTTGTAATCCGAGATATGTGTCACCATCGGGGTAACAACCGACGATCGAGGCTTGATATGGTAATACTTTAAGGATGACCTTGCCGTTGACGCAACTCCACCCACGTAAACTATACGCGCCTGTGACGCAAAAATCTGGAAATCGATTGCCCCAAGGGAATATGCGAATCTCATTTTCATCTTTCCCATACGAAGCAGCATACATCCATTCTATATATGTCGGAACCCGTCCTCCAACCCACTTGCAATAAGCTTCCGCATCTTCTTCAAATGCATTACCTACAGCAGTTCTATTGGAATCGAATTCATTTTTCGAATAAGTGGGTTTACATGCTCCTGCATTGACACATTCTTTATAATCTATAGTTGTCACTTCTCGTTTCATTAATTTGAAAGTTTTCAACGTTGCATAATACCCCGTCGTCGAATATGCCGAGCCCCCTGGAATTGTAATAAATTCTTTGTCGAGCTTAGGATCGCTATAAGCGCAACCAGAATATACTTCATAGAATTCAGGGTCTTTCCATTGAGAAGAATCCTCTGGCAGTGTTATTGGCGAAGGAAGCTCATTGGGCTCTCGTTTCGGGTTTTCAAATATGACTTCTTTATTATCGGGATTGGGATTATCGGGGTCTGTCTTACCAGGATCGGGTTTGCTTGGGTCTGGTTTGTCGGGATTGGGATTATCGGGGTCTGGTTTGCTTGGATCTGGTTTGTCGGGATTGGGATTATCGGGGTCTATCTTGCTAGGATCTTTGTTATCTTGATTCGTATTATCTTGAGGAGGATTGGGATCGTCTACAATCGGCTCCGCGCCGTCGTCGTTGCATGCCAATAAAAGAAAAGCCGAAAGAATGAAAAGAATTGCGTGCTGCTTTTTCATAGAGAGCTCCTTTATAAAAGAACGTCGATTAACGATATTCAATATCGATCAAGGCTGAACTATTTTGTCTACCGATGGTGACAGAAGTCTGCAATGCTCAATGCGTAGTAAAATCAAACTAATCCAAGCAATCAAGCAAGCAATCCATTTTTTCATGAGACAATCCTCTCTGAAACAGAAACGAACACACATCGTTGACGAATTATCGCAATGTGTATCCGCTTCTTAGCGCGAACAAAAATATAAATCAACCCACATTTTCAATTTGCCATGATGTGGTTATAATGATTACATTGGTTTACATTTTCATTATAGCATCGTGCCATGCTTGGGTGCGGCGCTTATTCCCCCTCGCCATTGACCCAACAATGCGCTATAATTGTTACCTGTACTGTCGGGCGGTAGCGCCGCCCGACTCAATGACCGAGGAGGCTAGAATGGGCAGATTTCTCAATCCAGGCAATGGCGGGTTTCGGATGATCATCAAGCCCGAAACATACGTTGATAAGACGGGAATTATCGGGTATCTCAACACGTGGATCGATTCCGACAGCAGGTTTGTATGCGTGAGCCGAGCGCGGCGTTTTGGCAAGACAGTGGCGGCGCAAACGATCCAAGCATACTACGACAATTCGTGCGATTCGCACGATCTGTTTGCGCTCTACCAAATCGCTCGCGATCCATCGTACGAAGTGCATATCAACAAATACGACGTGATTGGCTTAGACGTGCAAAGTTTTTTTCAATTCAGTCAAGATCAAGAGACTTTTGTCGAGCGCTTGGCCATGGCTGTGCGAGATGAGGTATGCGAAAAATGGTCGTCGATCGATGGACTCGGCAAAATGACGCTCGCCGATGCCATCACGACGGTGCATATAAGGACGGGGGCGAAATTCGTCTTCGTCATCGACGAATGGGATGCCGTATTTCGTTACTATCCAGAAGATGATGAATTGCAGAAAAAGTGGATCCATTTCCTTCGCGACATGTTCAAACAGGCCGCAATGAATCCATGCGTTTCGCTCGTCTACATGACGGGCATTTTGCCCGTTAAAAAGTACAAGACGCAATCGTCGTTGAATCAGTTTAGAGAGTTTTCGATGCTTCGTCCTCTGGTATTGGAAAAATACGTCGGCTTTTTGCCGGCTGAAGTCGATGCGTTGTGCGAAAAGTTTGACATGGATCGCGCCGAGGCGACCGAATGGTACGATGGCTATATGCTCCCGCATGAGCATCATGTATATAATCCTTGTTCTGTTGCTCAGGCCATGACATATCGTTCTTATGGTAGTTATTGGACCAAAACCGATACATTCGAATCGCTTTTGGATTATATCAACAACGACCTCGACGGCGTATACCAAGATGTGATGAGCATGATTGGTGGCGAACGCATCAGAATTGATACAAACGCTTATGACAATTCATTTACGCTACCCAAAAACAAAAATCATTGCTTTACATTACTCGCCCATATCGGTTATTTGGCATACGATGAAGAAACATCGCAAGTTTTCATTCCAAACGAAGAAGTACGCTTGGCGTTTCGAGGGGCTCTCGAAATGTGCTCTTGGCCCGAAGCGATAAAACCCTATCAGAGGTCTCAAAATTTTATCAAAGCTATACATGCCGAAGACAGTGCAACCGTTGCACGCATGGTCGAAGAAACGCACCAATATATGACATCGGTATTGAGTTATAATAATGAAAATGCCCTAGGGAAACTCTGAACAATGAGCCTTTTGCTCAAATTCCCCCTGCGTGACC
>ERZ1026772.489-NODE-489-length-29057-cov-5.534722_pt1 | contig 29057 bp, 28 predicted proteins | sample MGYA00380124_ERZ1026772 | MGnify/ENA primary metagenome ERZ1026772 (study PRJEB33269, sample SAMEA4719760) | human gut metagenome | biome: human-associated habitat; feature: organic feature; material: feces | place: Cameroon | collected 2013-10 ...
GCATTTGAATCTATCCGGCGGAAAAGAGCATCTTTCCCTTTGCTATGAACCGAACGTGGCAGAGGATCATTTTGAAGAAGAGCTTTTCCGGTTTCGGGAAAGGGAGAAATACATCGGTTCCACGGCAGTGGGACCTCATAAGGATGATTTTTCCTTTGTCTGTGATGAGATTGATTTACGGAAATTCGGGTCACAGGGACAGCAAAGAACCTGTGCACTTTCCCTGAAGCTTTCGGAGCTTCAGCTGGTAAAGAAGATGATTGGTGAAGAGCCGGTTCTGATGCTGGATGATGTGTTATCAGAGCTGGATACGAACCGCCAGAACTATCTTCTGAATTCGCTTGGCGGAATACAGACCTTTATTACATGTACGGGACTGGATGAATTTGTGAATCATCGTTTTTCGATCGATCGCCTTTACCGGATCCATGAAGGTCAGGTTGTGGAAACGAACGGAATATCGTAATAGCAAGGAGCCGTTTTGAACTGCGGCAGAAAGTGGAATAATGGCAGCAGAAGAAATCAAGAATCTTTTAGAGGCCGCGCAGGAAGATCAGAAGGCGCAGCAGGCAGAGGGATTTGCACGGGAATATGCCGAGAATGAGAAGGAATATAAGGACGACAATGTCAAGGATACAAAGGATGTAGGATCCTATACGGCCGATGACATTCAGGTTCTTGAGGGACTTCAGGCAGTTCGCAAGCGTCCCGGCATGTACATTGGAACCACGTCCTCCAGAGGACTTCATCATCTGGTCTATGAGATCGTAGATAATTCCGTCGATGAGGCCCTTGCCGGATACTGCACGCATATTGAGGTTTTCATCAATCCGGGAAACAGCATTACGGTATCGGACAACGGACGCGGAATTCCGGTCGGAATAAATCACAAAACCGGCATGACTGCAGTGGAGGTGGTCTATACCATTCTTCACGCGGGCGGCAAATTCGGCGGCGGAGGATACAAGGTTTCCGGTGGTCTTCATGGAGTTGGGGCATCGGTTGTCAATGCTCTTTCCAGCTGGCTTGAGGTTACCGTCAGACAGGACGGTAAAATACACGTCATTCGTTTTGAAAACGGCGGTCATGTGAAGGACAAGCTTCACGTGGTTGGAACCTGTGCGGCAGAGGATACAGGAACCAGTGTCACCTTCCAGCCGGATCCGTCGGTATTCCAGGAAACGACGGTATATGATTATGACATCATTAAGGCAAGACTCCGTGAGATGGCCTTTCTGACCAAGGGACTCAAGATCACACTTACTGACCTTCGAGAAGAAGGAAAGAAGGAAAACGGAGAACCGAGAAAGGATGTCTTCCACTATGAGGGAGGAATCCGGGAGTACGTTGCGTACCTGAACCGGAGCAAAACACCGCTGTACTCCGAAATTCTTTATTTTGACGGGACGAAGAACAACGTCTATGTCGAGGTATCCATGCAGCATAACGATGCCTATAATGTTTCGGAATACAGCTTCGTCAACAACATCAACACTCCGGAAGGCGGCATGCATCTGACCGGCTTCCACAATGCGATGACGAAGACCTTCAACGACTATGCAAGAAAGAACGGAATTCTGAAGGACAGTGAGCAGAATCTGTCCGGCGACGATATCCGTGAAGGACTTACCGCAATCGTTTCCGTCAAGGTAGAGGATCCTCAGTTTGAGGGCCAGACGAAGCAGAAGCTTGGAAACATCGAAGCCAGAGGCGCGGTGGATTCTGTTGTCAGTGAGAAGCTGACCTACTATCTGGAGCAGCATCCCGATGTTGCAAAGACAATCTGTGAGAAGGCACTTCTTGCGCAGCGTGCCAGAGAGGCTGCCCGAAAGGCAAGAGATCTGACCAGAAGAAAAACTGCTCTGGAGACGATGTCACTTCCCGGAAAGCTTGCCGACTGCTCGGATAAGGATCCGAAGAACTGTGAGATCTTCCTCGTAGAGGGTGATTCCGCAGGCGGCTCCGCCAAGAGCGCGAGAAATCGTTTTACACAGGCAATTCTTCCCCTTCGAGGCAAAATTCTGAATGTCGAGAAGGCAAGAGAAGACCGGATTTACGGCAACGAAGAAATCAAAGCAATGATCACAGCCTTTGGAACCGGAATTCACGAAGAATTTGACATTGCCAAGCTTCGCTATGACAAGATCATCATTATGACGGATGCTGATGTCGACGGAGCACATATTGATACGCTGATGCTGACCTTCCTGTACCGGTTTATGCCGGAGCTGATCCGTCAGGGGCATGTCTATCTCGCAATGCCGCCGCTCTTTAAGCTCGAGCGCAACAAGAAGGTATGGTATGCCTACAGCGATGAGGAGCTTGCCGGTATTCTGAATGAAGTCGGCAGGGACAATAATAACCGCATTCAGCGTTACAAGGGACTTGGAGAGATGGATCCGGAGCAGCTTTGGGAGACAACCATGGATCCGGAGCGCAGAATTCTTCGCCGTGTCAATATCGATGAAGAAAGTGAATCCGAAGTGGATCTTACGTTTACCACTCTCATGGGGGACCAGGTCGAACCCAGACGGGAGTTCATCGAGCAGAATGCAAAGTTTGTCCAGAATCTGGACGTATAAAGAGGCAACAATAAAGGAGTCTTCATGGAAGACAACGTTTTTGACAGCAGAATACATGATGTTGATCTGAATAAGACCATGCGTAATTCGTATATTGATTACGCCATGAGTGTTATTGTTCAGCGAGCACTGCCGGATGTCCGGGACGGAATGAAGCCGGTTCAGAGAAGAATTCTCTGGGCAATGAGCGAGTTGGGAAATACTCCGGACAAGCCGCATCGTAAGTGTGCACGTATCGTCGGCGACACAATGGGTAAGTACCATCCGCATGGAGACAGCTCGATTTACGGAGCTCTCGTTTACATGGCTCAGCCATGGTCCATGCGCTACTGCCTGGTTGACGGACACGGAAACTTTGGCTCTGTGGACGGCGACGGTGCTGCAGCAATGCGATATACCGAAGCGAGACTGACGAAGATTTCTACGGAAATGATGGCCGATATCAATAAGGACACCATTGATTTCGCAGACAACTTCGATGGAACAGAGAAGGAGCCCGCTGTTCTTCCTGCGCGCTTTCCGAACCTTCTGGTAAACGGAACGACAGGAATTGCGGTAGGTATGGCAACCAACATTCCTCCGCACAATCTGCGCGAGGTGGTTGCAGCCTGCACAAAAATGATTGATAACCGGGTCCAGGAGAACCGGGATACCGACATTGAAGAGCTGCTTGATATCATCAAGGCTCCTGACTTCCCGACAGGCGGCATCATTATGGGTCTGCAGGGGGCACGCGAAGCGTACATGACCGGAAAGGGTAAGATCATTACCCGTGCGGTCACGGACATTGAGCCCATGCAGAACGGCAAGAACCGCATTGTTGTGACGGAGCTTCCGTATCTTGTCAATAAGGCAAATCTGATTAAGAACATTGCGGATCTTGTCAAGAATAAGAAGATCGAAGGCATTACGGATCTTCGGGATGAGTCTGACCGCGACGGAATGCGGATTGTCATTGAGCTTCGGCATGATGTCAATGCGAATATCATCCTGAATCAGCTGTTTAAGCATACGCAGATGCAGGATACCTTTGGTGTCATTATGCTGTCTCTGGTCAACGGAGAGCCGAAAGTCCTTGGTCTTAAGGACATGCTGACCTACTACCTGAAGCATCAGGAGGACGTGGTCACCAGAAGAACGCAGTATGATCTGAATAAGGCACAGGAGCGTGATCACATCGTTCAGGGTCTCCTGATTGCCATTGATCATATTGATGAGGTGGTACGTATCATCCGCTCCTCTTCTTCTGTACAGGAAGCGAAAAACCGTCTGACAGAACGCTTCGGTCTGGATGATGTGCAGGCGCAGGCAATTGTGGATATGCGTCTTCGCGCACTGACCGGTCTGGAGCGAGACAGACTCGAGGCGGAGCATGCTGAGCTTTTGAAGACGATTGCACGGCTGCAGGCAATTCTTTCTGACCGCAATCTTCTGCTTGGTGTAATTCGTGATGAAATGAATGTCATTGCAGATAAATACGGTGATGAGAGACGTTCACAGATCAATGTTCACGCAGATCTTTCCGAGATCGAGATGGAGGATCTGATTCAGAACGAGAACTGTGTCATTACAAGAACAAGCCTTGGCTACATCAAGAGAACCTCCGCAGACGAGTTCCGTGCACAGAACCGCGGCGGAAGGGGAGTCAAGGGGGCACATACGATTGATGACGATTATGTAGAGGATCTTCTGATGACCGCCATCAAGGACACACTCCTTATTTTCACAACCAAAGGCCGTGTCTATAAGCTGAAGACCTACAAGATTCCGGAAGCCTCCAGAACCTCGCGCGGAACTGCAATTGTAAATCTTCTTCAGCTGGATGCGGATGAGAAGGTATCTGCGCTGATTCCGGTTCAGAGCATCAGTGATGACAAGAGTCTCTTCATGGTGACCAGAAACGGAATCGTGAAGAAGACAAGGTGCAGAGAGTTTGCCAATATCCGGTCCAACGGCATCAATGCAATTACCATTCAGGATGGGGATGCTTTGATTGAAGTCAAGGAAACCTGTGCAGACGATGACATCATCATTGTTACGAAAAAGGGAATGTCTGTGCGTTTCCATGAGACGCAGGTCCGCGCAACAGGACGAAGCTCCATGGGTGTCATGGGAATCCGTCTGGATGAAAATGACTGTGTGGCCGGAATGCAGCTGAGCTCACAGGGTGATTCCATCCTTGTTGTATCTGAAAAGGGCATGGGAAAGCGCAGCTCCCTGGAAGATTTCCGTGTGCAGAATCGCGGCGGTAAGGGCATCAAGTGCTACAAGATCACAGAGAAAACGGGTGATGTTGTGGGTATCAAGGCCGTCAATGATGACCATGAAATTATGATGATCACCTCGGCCGGCATCATTATCCAGATCCGGATGAATGAGGTTCCGGTACATGGCCGCATTACCTCCGGTGTGAAGCTGATCAATCTGGAGGATGGTGTGAAGGTCGTAAAGATTGCGAAGGTCCGTGAGGATGTTGATGACGACACCATGCAGACGGAAGATCTGACGGAGAACGAAAAGGAAGACAATTGAAGAAAGAAACGCAGGCACAGCAGCTCGATCATGGCTTTGGACCTTTATATTCCGATCACTCGAGAATTCTGATTCTGGGAAGCTTCCCTTCCGTAAAATCGCGGGAAGCAAGCTTCTATTACGGACATCCGCAGAACCGTTTCTGGAGAATCATGCGTGCGCTCTATGATCCGGATGTGGAAAAACAGATCCAAAATGGGAAAAAGATTGACCCTCCTGCATCCATGGATGAGAAAAAAGCGCTCATTCTGGATCATGATCTTGCTCTGTGGGACACCATAGAGCGCTGCACCATTGTCGGATCTTCGGACAGCTCCATCCGTGATGTCACGGTGACAGATCTTCCGTGGCTTCTGGAGCAATGTCCGATTGAGAGAATCTATTGCAATGGAACAGCCTCCTATGAGCTGTTTCGGAAGTACTCTCTGCCTGCTCTGGAAAACTGGTGTAACGAACAGAAGAGGGAAGCTCCGATGATATCGAAGCTTCCCTCTTCTTCTCCTGCAAATGCAGCCTGGTCTCTGCCAAGGCTTCTGGATGAATGGAAGAAAATCAATCTGCCTGAGGAAGGTTCAGTTCCTGATTCAGATACTTGACAACCTCCTCACCATCCAGACCATGTACCATGCAGGCATCGCCCAGATTCTCCATCAGAGCCGCCGGGCAGCTGATGCAGCCCATGCCGACACGCATCAGAACTTCAGCTGCGTCCGGGTGTGCCAGAATCACATCTCTTACAATCATATCGGAACGGATGGGCTCTTTGCTCTGCTGTTCCTGTTCATTCATTTCTGCCATAGGTTTGACCTCCAAAATTCTCCAGGCAGCATATATCACTGCTGTCTGTCATTCATTACTTCTGTTCAGTGTAACATAAAATAGAAATGCGGGAAACGGATCCCTGTTATTCGATTCCGGTTACCTTGTAATCCTTATCTTCTACGGTTTTCTTTAAAAGATCATCGGATACATCTCCGGAGAGTTCGAGAACCGCGGTTCCATTTTCATGTGAAACCTCTGCGCTCGTGACACCATCCAGAGCTTCCAGAGCTTTCTTTACCGTTGCCTCGCAGTGGCAGCACATCATTCCTTCAATCTTCATTGTCTTTTTCATTTCTTTGTCCTTTCTGTTTTCTTTTTCGATGACAGGTTGATTACTGTTTATGAGTTTCTTATTCTGGAGCGTATTTCTTCCTCTGTGATCCTTTCCGGAATCGTGAAGCCGGAAGAGATTCAGCCGGAGTGCATTCATGCATACGAAGAGGCTGGAGCAGCTCATTGCTGCAGCACCCCACATCGGATTCATGTTAAGTCCCCAATGAGCATACAGCCCGGCAGCCAGCGGAATCAAGAGTACATTGTAGAATAATGCCCAGAAAAGGTTTTCGACAATGTTCCGGTAAGATGCACGGGAGAGACGCACTGCAGCGGAGACATCGGTCAGCCTGGATTTCATCAGGACGACATCGGCTGCATCGATGGCAACATCGGTTCCGGCGCCGATGGCAATGCCGATATCTGCTCTGGTAAGAGCAGGAGCATCGTTGATGCCATCTCCGACCATCGCAACCTTACCGGATTTCTGCAGCAATTGAATGATCTTCTCTTTTTCTTCCGGAAGAACCTGTGCGGCAACCTCGTCCACACCTGCCTGTTTTCCAATGGCTTCTGCTGTACGAAGGTTGTCTCCTGTCAGCATGACAACGTGGATGCCCATATTTCTGAGTTCCTGAATGGCCCTGGCGGAATCCTCGCGGATGGGATCGGCAACGGCAATCATACCAAGGAGCCTTCCGTCCTCCTCAAAGAACATCGGTGTTTTTCCGTTTTCGGAAAGAGTGACCGCCGCTTTTTTCATATCCGGACTGATAGAAGCCTTCGTCAGGATAAATTCTTCCTTTCCTCCGGAAATCTGTTTCCCCTGGAAAACGCCCGTCAGTCCGTTTCCGGGAAGAACCTGAAGATCCGAAAGACCGGAAAAATCCATATTCCCGGCATGATCAGGGTCAGAAACATAGGTAATGACGGCTTTTGCAAGAGGATGCTCGGAATGAAATTCGAGAGCAGCTGCCTTCTGAAGAAGCTCTGATTTGGTGATGCCATCAGCAGGAAGAACATCGGTCACAGCAGGAAATCCGCTTGTAATGGTGCCGGTCTTATCGAGAGCTGCGATCTGAATATTTCCGGTCTCCTGTAAGGCTTCCGCAGTTTTGAAGAGAATGCCGTTTTTTGCTCCAAGACCGTTTCCGACCATAATGGCAACCGGGGTGGCGAGACCGAGCGCGCAGGGGCAGGATACCACAAGAACGCAGATTCCGTGTGCAAGTGCAAAACCAATGTCTTTCCCGAGAAGGAGCCAGAGCGCAATGGTGATGACGGACAGTACAATCACAGAAGGAACAAACACGGAGGAAATCCGGTCAGCCAGCTTTGCAACAGGAGCCTTCGTGGCAGCTGCGTCGCTGACAAGCGAGATGATCTGGGAAAGTGTGGTGTCCTCTCCCACTCTTGTGGCACGGCATTTCAGGAAACCGCTCTGATTGGTGGTTGCAGAGCTGACCCTGGAGCCGGGCTCCTTGTCAACCGGAATGGATTCTCCGGTCAGAGCAGCTTCGTTGACTGCACTGATCCCCTCCAGAACAATACCGTCTGTCGGAATGCTTTCTCCGGGTCTTACGGTAAAAATATCTCCGCACTGCACCTCATCGACGGAAACCGTAACCTCTTTTCCGTCCCGGATCAGGGTTGCGGTCTTGGGAGCAAGCTCCATCAGTGATTTAAGAGCGTCCGTTGTTTTACCCTTGGAAAGAGATTCCAGCATTTTTCCTACGGTAATCAGAGTCAGAATCATGCCGGCAGATTCGAAATAAAATTCATTCATGTAGGGCATCGCTGCTTCGGAGCCGCCGGACACCTGTGCACCTGTCATGGCAAAGAGCATAACCGTGGAATAAGCAAAAGCTGCCCCGGAGCCAAGTGCGATGGTGGAATCCATATTGGGCGCACCATGGAAAAGGCTTTTGAACCCGGAGATAAAAAACTTCTGATTGATCACCAGTATCATTCCGGACAGCAGAAGCTGCATCAGACCCATTGCAACATGATTTCCCTGCATAAACGACGGAACGGGCCATCCCCACATATGAACACCCATCGAGAAATACATCAGAATGAGAAGGAGGAAAACCGACCAGACCAGTCTTTTCTTCAGAAGCTTTGTGTTGTGATCCGTCAGAGCATCTTTTTCTGCGGCAATCCTTGCCGAGTAGCTTTCCTTTCGGGAATCAGAAGCTGCTTCCTTTATGGAGGCACCGTATCCTGCATCCTCAACGGCCTTGATGATCGCCTCCGGGGCTGCGGAGCCTTCTACGCCAAGCGAATTGGTCAGAAGGCTCACAGAACAGGAGGTCACTCCCGGAACCTTGCCAACTGCCTTTTCCACACGTGACTGGCAGGCGGCGCAGCTCATGCCGGTCACAGTATATTGCTTCATACTCATCCATTGTCTCCTTTCTTTTTGCCGGAGTGAAAACGGCATTTCCGTACACGTTATTTCATGAGCTTCTGGAGAACCTTTACCAGCTCATCCACCTTTTCTTCCCCGCCGCTGCGGATATCCTCTGTCACGCAGGATTTAATGTGCTCGGAAAGAAGCACCTTTGTGAAACTGTTGAGCGCACAGGAGGCTGCGGACACCTGGGTCAGAATGTCCACGCAGTACGCATCGTTCTCAACCATTTTCCGGATGCCGCGGATCTGTCCCTCAATGCGGTTCAGACGCGTGATGAGATCCCTTTCTTCAGCATCCGGGCGACTTTTATGACGGCAGCAGGGACATCCTTCATCCGGTATTTCTGTTTTCCTTTCTTCACACATTGCAAATCCTTTCTGAACCATCCGTTCCTTTAAAGTCTGGAATATGACAAATTATCAGATACCCCCGTCGGGTATCATGTAAACACAATATATACCCTTATGGGGTATCTGTAAAGAGAAAAGAATTACCAGGCTTCCGTTGAAAATTTCCTTTTCTTTTCCGGATGGGCTATAATACAACCAGCTATGCTTTGTATCCTGAAAGGGGATTTTGTCTCATGAAAAATATCATTGTAACCGGCTGCAACGGACAGCTCGGAATCGCAGTCAATAAGCTTCTTGGTGAGAATAAGGAATATCATCTTGTCAATACCGATGTTTCAGATCCGGGATTTGTCAAGGTAGATCGCAAGCTTGATATCACCAATGTGGAAGAGGTTCTGAATTTTGCAAAAGAGGTAAAGCCGTACGCCATCATCAACTGTGCAGCTTACACTGCGGTAGACGCGGCGGAAACGCATCTGGATCTGAACTACAAGATCAACGCAATCGGACCGAGAAACCTTGCCATTGCCGCAACCGAGAATCAGGCGAAGCTGGTTCATATCTCTACCGATTATGTTTTCCCGGGAACCTCAGAGAAGCCGCTGACAGAGTTTGATCCTACGGGCCCGAAGAGTGTTTACGGCATCACAAAGCTTGCCGGAGAGAATTTTGTGAAGGATTTTGCCAGAAACTACTTTATTATCCGCACGGCCTGGCTTTACGGAGAGGGCAAGAACTTTGTCCGTACCATGCTGAAGGTTGCAGAAACGCATGATGAGGTAACCGTTGTGGATGATCAGTTCGGCTCTCCTACCAGCACGAAGGAACTGGCAAAGGCGATCGCTGCTCTTCTTCCCACCGATAATTACGGACTGTTCCACGGAACCTGTGAAGGCTCTACAAGCTGGGATGAGTTCACCAGAGAGATTTATCGTCTTGCGGGAATTGCAACAAGAGTGAAGAGTGTCACTACGGAAGAGTATCAGGCTGCCAACCCGCAGTCGGCTCCCCGCCCGCACTATTCGATTCTGGATAATTATATGTTCCGGCTGACAACCGACCATGTCTATGCAGAGTGGCAGGCAGCACTGGACGTTTATATGACCGAGATGGGGTATAAGGCCTGAATGAACTTTTTAGCATATGCGTTTCATAATCCCCTGTTTGTGGCGTCGGCATGCAGCTGGCTTGTAGCGCAGCTGTCGAAGACGATCCTGTATATGATCATTAATCATAAGTTCAGCTTCGAACGGATCTTTGGTGCGGGAGGCATGCCCAGTGCACATTCTGCGACGGTATGCGCACTGGTTGTTTCAACCGCTGTCGTATATGGTCCGTCCGGATTTGAGTTTCCGATGGCGGTGTTCTTCGCCTTTATTGTCATGTATGATGCAATGGGGGTCCGCAGAGAGACCGGTGAGCAGGCCAAGGTACTGAATGAAATCGTAAGCCAGTGGTTTCAGATGGGAAATAAACTGCAGAGCAGAGATCCGATGGAGCAGCTGAAGGAATTTGTCGGTCACACACCTTTGCAGGTTCTGATCGGTGCCATTCTTGGCTGCAGCATTGCTGCGATTGTCTGCAATGCCATGCATCTGATGTAGAAGCGAATTCGTAAGGAAAGGAAGACGATTATGAAAAGATTAACGGCTGTACTTTTAGCAGGAATAACCGCTTCTGCAGCTCTTCTGTCCGGCTGCGGAAGCTCGAAGGAAGCAGAGGAATATTCCATCGCAGAGACCATTCCACAGGAGGACAGCTCTGCAGAGGATACTGCAGCGGAACCCGCCGAGGAGGAAGCACCGGAGGGAAAAGTCCGCAGCCAGCTGACCAATGAGTGGATTGATGAGAATTTATACGACCAGCGCCCTCTTGCGGTTATGTATCCGATCAACAAGGAGGGAATGCCGCAGTACGGCTATGATAAGATCGACATCTTTTATGAGATTCTGGAAGAGGATGGCATGAGCCGTCAGATGGCGATCATGAAGGACTGGAAGGATCTGGATAAGATCGGAAACATCCGAAGCATCCGCGATTATTTTGTCTATGCCGCTCTTGAATATGATCCGATTATTGTTCACTTCGGTGGTCCGGTGGTCTATGTAAAGGACATTCTGACTCGCAGTGATGTACAGAACATCAATGGTGTCGGCGGTGAGCTTGGTGACAGCTACGATGCATTTTTCCGTGAGAATCCGGACGGACGTGCGTCGGAGCATACTGCATATACGAAAAGCGAGCTTCTGCTGAAGGCCTGCGATACTGCAGGATTTCAGCTGAATTATCGCGATGATGTGTTTGCGGATTATAAGGACGAGTCTCACTACAAGTTCACAGAAGCGTCGAACAAGAACACTCTGGAGCAGTACGGCGACAAGGCAGTGCCTGCAGAATCTCTCGATTTCTCAGCGGCTTATCCGCATGATACACCGACGTTTGAATACAATGCAGACGACCACCTGTATTACCGCAGCATCTACGGAGAGCCGCAGAAGGATGGTACTACGGGAACACAGCTTGCGTTTGAAAATGTACTGGTACAGTGGACCTATTATGAGGTTCGGGACGACAACGGATATCTGGCGTTCCGCATGCATGACAAAACGCATGACGGCATGTTCATCACAGAGGGAAAGATGATTCACGTAACCTGGGAAAAGGACAGTGACTATGGTCCGACAAGGTATTACGATGATAACGGAGATGAGATCACGCTGAACACCGGAAAGACGATGGTCTGTGTTCTTACCGATGACAAGCCGTTTGAGGTAGACGGAGCAGTGATCAACCCGTCGTCATATTAATCGCTTTTTCTGCTATCGATAATCATCATAATCATCGTAGCTCTGATCGTAACGGTTGTCATAATACTGATCGCCGTGATCATAGCGGTGATTCTCATAATAATCATTGCGCTGCACATGTGCGCGGCGCGCTCTTCTTCTCCGCTGTCTTGCACGTTCCCTTGCATCGTGCATGGCAGCGGAGAAGTGTATAAAGAGGGTCAGAACAAGCGATACACCAATCATCGTAAGAAGAACAGAGGATACATTGATGTAGGTGGTGTCGTTCTGACCGAATACAATATAGTGGGAAAGCATTTTCTTCAAAGGATTTCCGGCTTTTTCCGAATTACCGGACTGCAGCATCTCTCCTGCCACGGAGGTATCCGTCTGACCGGACAGACTCGCAGGAACCAGTGTGGTGGTTCCGACGACAGCGCCGTCCGTACCGCCGAAATAATAGGTGATGATGTTATTCTTACAGTCAGAGGTAAGATCGCTCAGCTCTGCAGAGGAAGGGAGAATAACCACTCCGCCGTCTGCCGGGGTGAGCGCCGGGGTGCCGGAGCCAAGAAGATCCTTTCCTTCTGTCAGAAAAGAAATTCCATCCGAAGCAGGAAGGCCATTTCCCTGTTCTGCAGACTGAAGCGAGAAATTCTCATATCCATAATCGAAAAGCGTTGCCGTGTCCTCAAACTGCGCAGGATCATCTTCCCGCATGACCACACAGATCAGCTTCATATCTCCGCGTTCACAGCCTGTTACAAGGTTCTCATGTGCCTGACTGGTATATCCGGTTTTGCCGCCGATGATTCCGGTGTAAGGAACCTGACCGGTGATCAGCTCATGCTTGTTGGTCAGAGTAAAGTCATCCGGCTGCGTAGAGGTTGCCTGAAAATGGTAAGAGGCACAGTTTCCGATCTGCAGACAGACCTTATTGTCAAAGAAAGCCTTTCCGATCATGCCAAGATCGTAGGCACTGGTGTAATGATTGTCATCGTAGAGACCATTGGTGTTGACAAAATGAGAATCGCTGCAGCCAAGCTCTGCTGCCTTTTCGTTCATCATGTCAACAAATGCATCGATGGATCCGGCTGTTTTCTCTGCAAGAGCGTTGGCACATTCATTTGCGGATCCGACCATCAGACCGTAAAGTGCTTCTTCCACGGTGATGGTTTCGCCGACATTCATTCCAATGTTGGATCCGTCTGCGGGGACTGCTGCGATCGCGGATTCTGAAAACGTAATGGTATCCTTCAGATCCAGATTCTCCGCAGCAAGGAGACAGGTCAGCATCTTGGTGGTACTTGCCGGATACATTTTGTCATGAATGTTCTTGGCATAGAGAATGGTTCCGGTCCCGGCATCGAGAAGAACTGCACTTTTTGCAGTGATGGCAGGTCCCTCCGGCCAGCCGGAAAGCTCGTTGGACTGAATCGGTTCCGCCTTTTGCGCGGCTGCCTGTGTGGTGTTGACGACATGTCCGTCTGCAGTCAGGACATCTCCCTCGGAGCTGTTTACAATGGTATCGGAGTACGCATTGTCGGAAACAGAAGGAGCAGCCAGGACAGGCTGAAGAAAAGACATACAAAGAACGCCGCTGCAGGCAGCGGCGCAAATGATTTCATGGAGTTTACGAAAACCGGTGCTGTTCCGGTCATATCTCTTATTTCGCAAGGGCTTCAATCTTCTCCTGAAGAGTCTCTTTGGGAATCAGACCCACACTTGAACCGACTACTTCTCCGTTCTTAAAGAATAAGAGCGTGGGAATCGACATTACATGATATTTCTCCGCAATGTCTGTTGCGTCGTCGACATTGAGCTTGCCGATCTTGACCTTTCCCTGGTATAAGGGCTCCATTGCTGTCACATACGGGCCCATCATCTTGCAGGGACCGCACCAGTCTGCGTAGAAATCTACGACAACAGGAATCTCACTTTTCAAAACTTCTTTTTCAAAATTGTCTGATGTAAAAATCATGATATACTCCTCTCTCCCGCAGACGTAAGCTATGCAACAGGTTCATCAACAGGTAATGTGTCTGCGGAACGGATCTTTGCAGAGAGATTATAACACAGCTCACGGAACGTCAACAGGAGCCTCTCCTTCCGGCTTTCGTTTCAGAATATATTTGTTGATTTTGTTTCCCTTTGCGGAAAAACGCTCCTCATACTCCGTCATGACATTTCCCTCATTCATAACCGGATCTGCATGAAGATCGTAGGTGACGGCATCCATCACAAAAGAGCTGAAGGGAACCTCTTCCACTGCAAAATCAAAGAGCTCCCGGTTGTCCGTCTTAAATTCAATTCTTCCGTCCTTACTCAGAATGACGTCGTAGCGGCGAAGGAATTCCTTCGATGGAAGGCGCCTTTTGGCATTTCGCTTCTTCGGCCAGGGGTCAGAGAAATTCAGATAGATGACATTTACTTCTCCGGGAGCAAAGTATTCTGTGATCAGCTCTGCTTCGCCGCGGATAAAACGGAGATTCGGCAGCTGCAGCTCATCCTGCCGGTCCACACCCCGCAGAAGTACACTGGAATATTTCTCAATCCCAATGTAATTGATTTCAGGATGAAGCTGGGCAAGCTCCAGAATAAATCTGCCCTTTCCGGTTCCAATCTCAAGATAGATGGGATTGTCATTTCCGAACACTTCTTTCCAGGTTCCTTTGTTTTCTTCCGGGTTCTGAATTACAAACGGGCTGGCAGAGATGGTATCTCTTGCCCGCGGAATATTGCGAAGTCTCAATGCGTATCTCCTTGTATGAAATGAATGCTTCTGTCTTCTGCTTCAGGTTCCTTTATGATAGCAAACACACTGATTTTGAACAAATTTAATTCCGAGTTTATTGCCTTTTTATTTCTCTGTGAGAAAATATCTCATGTAGCTTTCCATACCTGTTTTGTGACCGGAGGGGATCGTCCGATTCTTTCATAAAACGGTATTTTGAATTATTACAACGCTGCGGCAATTTTCCACAGCAGAAATGAGACATTATGGATGAAGTAAAAGAACCGAAAAAACCATTGATGACCTTCTGGATTGTAGCGATGGTTCTTCTGTTTCTTCTGAATCTGGTGGCCGTTCCGATCGCGAGAAGCTCGCAGATCAAGGAGACGGACTACGGTACGTTTATGAAGATGACGGAAGAAAAGAAGATCGACAAGGTCGAGATTGAATCCAATAAGATTCTGTTCACGCTGAAAACAGAGGGCGAGGACCCGAAGAACATACAGACCGTCTATGAAACCGGACTGATGGATGACGCGGGACTTGTACAGCGGCTGTATGATGCGGGTGCAAATTTTTCCAGTGAAATCATTGAGCAGCAGTCTCCTCTTCTCTCCTTCCTGATTTACTGGATTCTTCCGATTGTGATCTTTACCGTCATGGGGAACATTCTGCGCAAGAAGATGCTCAAGAACATGACCGGGGATGACAGCATGACCTTCGGAGGAGGCTTCGGCGGACTTGGCATGGGGAAAAGCAATGCCAAGGTCTACGTGAAGTCCTCGGACGGAATCAAGTTTTCGGATGTGGCAGGCGAGGAGGAAGCCAAGGAAAATCTTCAGGAGATTGTTACCTATCTGAAGAATCCGACGAAGTATCAGGAAATCGGTGCGAAGATGCCGAAGGGTGTGCTTCTTGTAGGCCCTCCCGGAACCGGTAAAACCATGCTGGCAAAGGCAGTTGCAGGCGAAGCGGATGTGCCGTTTTTCTCCATGTCCGGCTCTGAGTTTGTAGAGATGTTTGTCGGAATGGGCGCTGCCAAGGTGCGTGATCTGTTCAAGCAGGCGAAGGAAAAGGCTCCCTGCATTGTTTTTATTGATGAAATTGATGCAATCGGCGGAAAGCGCTCCAGCGGCGGCAATTACGGCGGAAACGATGAGAGGGAGCAGACACTGAATCAGCTGCTTACGGAGATGGACGGCTTTGAAGGAAACAACGGCGTCATCATTCTGGCAGCGACCAACCGTCCGGAATCTCTGGATGCGGCATTGACTCGTCCCGGACGTTTCGACCGGAGAGTTCCGGTGGAGCTTCCGGATCTTAAGGGGCGTGAGGATATCCTTAAGGTACACGCAAAGAAGATTCGGATTGCGGATGATATTGACTTCAACAAGATTGCCAGGATGGCAGCAGGTGCCTCCGGTGCAGAGCTTGCGAATATTGTCAACGAGGCGGCTCTCCGCGCCGTTCGTGACGGAAGAAGCTTTGCAAATGAGAGCGATATGGAGGAATCCATCGAGGTTGTCATTGCCGGCTACCAGAAGAAGAATGCAATCCTTTCCGACAAGGAGAAGCTGGTTGTTTCGTATCACGAAATCGGTCATGCTCTTGTGGCTGCACTGCAGGATGGTACTGCTCCGGTTCAGAAGATTACAATTATTCCGAGAACAAGCGGCGCTCTTGGCTATACCATGCAGGTGGACAAGGGAAATCACTATCTGGTGAGCAAGGAAGAGCTGATGAGCGAAATTGCAACGCTCTGCGGCGGACGTGCAGCCGAGGAGGTGGAATTCCGTTCGGTATCTACCGGAGCTTCGAATGACATTGAAAAGGCAACCAAGCTTGCACGACAGATGATTACGCAGTATGGTATGAGCAGTGAATTTGGTATGGTTGCGCTGGAAACGGTGAACAACCAGTATCTTGGCGGCGACTCTTCTCTGGCCTGCTCGCCGGATACACAGACGAAGATCGATCAGCAGGTGGTCAGCCTTGTGGAGCAGCAGCATCAGAAGGCAATCCGGATTCTGACGGAGAACAAACACAAGATGGATGAACTTGCACAGTATCTCTATGAGAAGGAAACCATCACCGGGGATGAATTTATGGATATTCTGAACCGTAAGCCCCAGCTGGAGGATAAGACTGCGGAAGCCGCTGCTGAGAAAACGGAAAGAGAGGAATAAACGGGTGGAAAATCATAAGGAAATCATCGAGTATCGCTATGACACGCAGCTTCTTCTGGATGTCTACGGAATGGATGATGATGCATGCGACGATCTTGTCGATGAGACCAGAGATTACATTATTGACAATTTTAAGGGAGACTGCCTGATTGTTGCGGGTGATACCGGTGAAGATGAGATTGGCGGAGAAAAGGCAACATTGAAGCTTCACTATCACACCAATGAGCCCTGGCTGGTGCTGGAATATTTCCGTTCTCTCGGAGAAATCTATGACATTGTTGTCGAAGATATGCAGCGGCAGACCGACGGATTGCACGGCTGATGTGCAGCGGTAAAGGATACAGAGGAGGATTCGTTCCTCCTCTTTTTTTGTGTCTGAAAAAACAGACTCCCGGATTACATTTCAGCTTTAGATCAGATTTGGATCAGCAGAACACATCGGAATATGTGAATTATGTGGATAACTGAGCAAAAAGTTCCAACCGGCAGTGAAAATATTTAGATAGAAGTACAGAAATCCATTGAACATCAGGAATAGATCTTGTCCTGAACCCGCATCTTTGTTACGATGCATCCATCTTCCAAAGAGATTCCGCGAGAATCTGGCGGAAGATTGGAAATCGTTTCTGAGACTGCTCAGGGCGATTTCATCATCTGCAGACCGGAGTTCTTCCGGCATGCCTGACCATTCGGAAACAGGCAGTAACTCATCTTCAATTTTATATAGAACATCATACAGAACAGGAGCGATACAAATGACGGATCAGAAGGATCCCGAAAGGGTGGTCATCTGTGACAGCGAAACCTGTTACGGAGAACGGCTGATGGAGTATCTGAAGGGGCATCTTCCATTTCCGTGCGAGATGGAGCTGTATACATCAGCAGAAAAACTGCAGAGAAGCGGCAAAAGTGAGAGCAATGAAAATGGAAGTGCTTCGCTTCTTATTATTTCGGAGAAGGAGTACGAAAAGGGAGCAAAGGGGACGGATGAGGAAAGAGTCCTTGTCCTGAATGAGAGCGGGAAATATCTGGGAGGGAAGGTACACACCATCAGTAAGTACCAGTCCTCCGGTGTGATTCTGGAGATGGTGAAGGAACTGGCAATGGGGCAGGAGGGCGCCTCGCCGGGAATGATCCGTCACGGAGAAGAGTGCCGGCTGATTGGCTGTTATACACCGATTTCCAGGTGTCTGCAGACAACCTTTTCCCTGATGTTCGGACAGCTTCTTGCGAGGCGCCATAAGGTGCTCTATCTGAATTTTGAGAATTATCCGGGTCTGGATCGGATGCTTGGCAGAAGCTTTCGCGGAACGATAGCGGATCTGCTTTATTACAACGAATGTGCAAGGGAGAAGCTGACTGCACAGCTGGCTCTTCTGACAGAGAATCTGAATGGTCTGGACTATATTCCTCCGATGAAATCCTTCACGGAGCTGAAGGCGGTTCTGGAGGATCAGTGGATCGGGCTTTTCCATTCGCTGGAAGAGGTTACAGATTACGAATATATCATTCTGGATCTTTCAGAGTCTGCGGAGGGCCTGTTCCGGATTCTGAGGGAGTGTGATCGGATTTTTACGATTGTGCGAGAGGATGAATGGTCCGGGGCGAAGCTGGCAGCGTACGAACAGCTTCTTCAGATGAATGGGTACGAGGACATTGCAGCAAGAACAAGGAAATGCCGTTTCCCGATTTTCCGTGAGCTTCCTGCAGCAATGGAGAACCTGACACATGGAGAAATGGCGGACCATGTTCGCAGGATAATGGAAGAGGAAGGTTATGAAGGACTCTGAGAGAGGACGGGAAGAGGAAAAGGGCTCCTTATTTGCGGAAAGGAGCCGGAGAATACGCGAATGCGTACTGGAGAGAATAGACTTTTCTGCGGAAGTCAGTGATGAAAGAGTTCTGGAGCTGATTGATGAAGAAATTACGTTGTTTGCTTCCGAAGAAGAGATTCTTGTTTCCGAAATGAAGAAGCTCCGGCAGGAGGTGTTTCATTCCCTGCGAAAGCTCGACATCCTGCAGGATCTTGTGGACGATCCTTCCATTACGGAAATTATGATCAACGGTGCCGATTCTGTCTTTATTGAAAGACGGGGAGCGGTGAGTCAGCTCCCTGTCAGGTTTGGATCCGAAGAACGGCTTTTGGATGTTGTGACCCGTATCGTCTCTTCCTGCAATCGTGTCGTCAGTGAATCTTCTCCGATTGCGGATGCGAGACTTCCAAACGGTGACCGCGTGAATGTTGTGCTTGCTCCAACAGCGCTGAACGGACCGATTCTTACGATTCGAAGATTTCCGGAGCATCCGATTGAAGTGAAGGATCTTCTCGGATTTGGCTCAATGTCTCAGAATGTTGCGGATTTTCTGGGAGCTCTGGTACAGGCGGGATACAACATTTTCATCAGCGGTGGTACCGGCTCCGGAAAAACCACATTTCTGAACGCAATGTCGTCCTTTATTCCGAAGGAGGAGCGGGTCATTACGATTGAGGACAACGCAGAGCTGCAGATCCGGCATATTCCCAATCTGGTACGGCTGGAAGCAAGAAATGCAAATGTAGAGGGCTGTGTTCCGATCAGCATCCGTGATCTGATTCGTACATCCCTTCGAATGCGGCCGGACCGGATCATTGTCGGCGAGGTCAGAGGCGGCGAAGCGGTAGATATGATTCAGGCTATGAATACGGGACATGATGGCTCCATGTCCACCGGACATGCCAACAGTGCAAAAGACATGATGTCCCGTCTGGAGATCATGATTCTTCAGGGAGCGGAGCTACCCATTGCGGCAATTCGCGCACAGATCGCGTCGGCTCTGGATATCGTGGTTCACCTGGGAAGACTGCGCGATAAGAGCAGAAAGGTGCTGGAAATTGCAGAAGTGCTTGGAATTCAGGAGGGAGAGATCGCCATGAGGACGATATTCCGGTTTGAAGAAAGAGGGGAATGCAATGGGAAGATTACAGGAGTCTGGGTTCGGGAGAATGAACTGGAGAAAAAGGATAAGTTGGCTCTTGCAGGAATTCGACTTCCGGACGGATAGAAAACGAATTCTGTTTCTTCTGGAAGCACTTGGAATCACTCTCATAATTTGTCAGGTGTTCTATTCTTCACTGACGGCATTCATTTTTCTGCTCCCTCTGACAGCAGCAATTTATCTTCGAAGCAAGAAGAGGGAGGAAGAGAAAAGATGTCAGGAGTTGGTGACAGAATTTAAGGAATGCATGAACAGCCTTCTGACGGCATTGAAAGCGGGATACTCCTGTGAAAATGCTTTTCGCGCTGCAGAAGAGGAAATGATTGTTTTCTATGGAAAGCACAGTGAGATTGTGTGTGGTCTGAACCGGATTGTCGGCGGACTGGACAGCAATGTTCCTCTGGAAGAGCTGCTTCGGGGATTTGCATCGGAAAGCAGATCGGAGGAAATCCGGGACTTTGCGGAAATCTTTGCCATTGCAAGGAAAAGCGGCGGCAACATGACGGACATTTTACAGCGAACGATTTCACAGATCCAGAATCGGATGGACGTGGAACGGGAAATCCGTGTTCTTATGAGCAGTAAGAAACTGGAACAGACCATCATGGATGTTGTTCCGTTTGGAATCATTGCATATATCGGAATCACCTCCCGGGGGTTTTTCGATGTTCTGTATCACAATGCGGCAGGGGTTTTGATTATGACAGCCTGCCTTCTGGCTTATCTGGGGGCGTTTGTCCTGTCTGAGAAAATCGCAGCAATTAAGGTATGAATTCAAATCTGGTAGGATTCTATGATTCAAATCTGTGTTTATCTTTTTATCCTGGCCCTGTTTCTTCTGCTGGGGATTCTGTCTCGAAATGAGAAGGCTCTTTTATCCGAATCGGATTCTTGTGTGAGCCGGTGGCTTCGAAGAATGTCCGTTTATCTGTACCGGAAGCATCTGAGACTTCGAAGGAAGAGAGGGCGGCGGGGAGCATCATCAGAAAGCTCTTCTGCGGAGATGGTCCGGCAGAACCTTCGGATTCTCCATCCCTCTGTCCGGATCCGGACAGAAGAGGCAAAATATTTTGTGGATAAGATACAGACCATTCTGGTCTTTTTACTGGCAGCGGATATTCTTGCTGCTGCACTCTGGTTTTCTGACAGGCAGGAACCCTTGATTTCCGGGGAAGGTGTGATACAGCGGCCGGAGGATTCCGGATCGTCCTATCAGCTTACGGCGGAGGTGAGTACGGAAGATACATCCGGAAAAAGCGTTTCGATTGGTGAATACGATCTGAAAATTGATGGCCGTAAGTACACAGAGGAGGAAGCAGAGCGTCTTATCCTTCAGCTTTTCCAAAAGCTTCCGGAAATGATTCAGAAGGAGAATCGGAATCTGAATTATGTAACCGGCGATCTGGAGCTGATTTCGTCGGTCGAAGGATATCCGTTCCATATTTCCTGGGAGAGCAGCGACTATAAGACAGTGGATATGGATGGAACCGTGAACTCGGATGAAATTGCGGCAGGAGAACATAAAAAAGTACAGCTTACGGCAGAGCTTTCCTATGAAGGAAGGAAGAGCAGCAGGACCTATGACGTTTTTGTTTTCAGAAAACCGGAAAGTGAAGAAGTAAAACTGATGGAGGGGATCCGCAGAGAGCTCGAAGAAACGGAGAGCAGAACACAGACGAAACAGGAATTTCGGCTGCCTTCTGCAGTGAATGGAATTCCTCTGCAATGGAGAGAGAAGAAGGAGGACAGGAGCGTCCTTTTGTTTGTTCTTCTTGCGGCTGCCGGGATTGCTGCATTTGCCGGAAAAGACCGGGAGCTTCACAGAAGGGTTCTGGATCGGGACCGGGAGCTTGCACTGGATTATCCGCTGATTATCAGCAAGATGACGCTGTACCTCGGAGCGGGAATGAGTATGCGGAATATTTTCTACCGCCTGGGGGAGGATTATCAGAGGCAGCAGAAAGAAGGAGGTGAGAAACGTTATGTATATGAAGAAATTCTTCTGGTATGCCGCGAGCTTGACAATGGGATATCGGAGGGAGCCGCCTATACAAATTTCGGAAAGCGGTGCCGGTCCTGGCACTATTCCAAACTGAGTACTCTTCTTGTATCCAACATCAAGAAGGGAAACAGTGAGCTTCTAAGGGCTTTACAGGAAGAAGCAGACCGCTCGTTTGAAGAGAGAAGAAGCATTGCAAGGCAGATGGGAGAAGAAGCCGGGACCAAGCTGCTCCTTCCTATGATGATCATGCTGGGAGTTACGCTGGTAATTATTATGATTCCGGCTTATTTCAGCTTCTCCCTGTAGGCAGCAACAGAAAGTGAGTTGCCGCAGAAAGGCTGCGGCAGGAAAGGACACTATGAAAAAAGCAGGTTATGCGTGGTTTCGAATCAAGAATTATATAAAAGAAAAGTTTCATTCCGGACATCGTTTCCTTACGGATGAATCCGGTATGGGAACTGTGGAGCTGATTCTGATTATTGTTGTACTGATCGGACTGGTGATTATTTTCAAGAAACAGCTGACTTCATTGGTGAATACGATTTTCGAGACGATTACCAGCAAGAGCAATGACGTTCTCGGGTAACCGGAATACAGAAAAGGCAAGATGAAGAAGAGAAAAGTGAAGAGAAAAGATGGGTATCTGACGGTTTTTCTTGCCTTGTCACTTCCGATAATTCTCTCCCTCGTTTTCGTTCTTCTGGACGGAGCAAGAAGAAATGCAATTCGGATGCAGACGGAGTTTGCGACAGATATTGCTGTGAATTCAGCACTGGCAGAGTTTAACAGGGAGCTGTTCTTACAGTATGACCTTCTGATGATCGATACTTCGTATGGAGCAGGAAATCCGTCTGCATCCAATACAAAAGAACACGTTCGGAAATATCTTGAAAAGAATCTGTCTTCGGGAGGCTTGCGCTCTTTTCGGAAAGGTGATTTTACCGGAACCTCACTAAAGGACCTGCAGCTGTCGGAGACAAGATTTGCCGCAGACCGGAACGGTCAGGCCGTGAAGGAGCAGATTCAGGCCTATATGTCGGCAGAACCGGTTGGCGAGCTTGCTTCCGGGTTATTGGAGTCGGTAAACGGATTCAATGGCTTTGGCTTCGATACCTCGGAGTGGGCAAGACGGAAAGCTGAGAACGAAGAGGAATTGCGAAAAGGTCTGGAGGAAGCAAGAAGACGGAGAGAAGAACGCGCCGGAGAAGACGGGAATGAGGAGATGCCGGAAGGAGAGGCGGAGGCCTCTGAAGCTGCTTCCTATGCAGCGGCAAACGGGATCGATGAAGAGCATGCGTGGGATCCCTGGAAGGAGGTCAATGCTTTATATGGAACCCCGATTCTGAAAACTGTTCTGGGTGACGGCGGAGAAATCAGCTCGGAAAGCGTCCGGGCAAATGACTATCTTTCCCATCGCACACCCATTCAGGGAGACGGAGCGAAGGCTGCAAACAGTCATCATTACAGTGAAGTCAATGCTCTCCTGATGAATGCATATCTGAATGAGAAGTGCGGAAATTATCGGAATTCTCTGGAGAAAAGCCGGCTGAAATATCAGATGGAGTATCTGCTTTATGGTAAAGATTCGGATCGCGAGAATCTGGAAAAGACGGCGGAAACACTGCTTCTGATTCGCCTTGCAGCGAACATGGCATATCTGTACTCAGACGGAGGAAAGAAGGCAGAGGCAAAATTCTGGGGTGTACTTCTGTCTTTGATTTGTTTCAGTCCGGAGCTTGAGCCGCTGTTTACCAATGCGATTCTTCTTGCCTGGATTTATTCCGAGTCGATCTGTGATCTGAAAGCATTATTTGCGGGTGAGAAGGTACCTTTGATGAAGAATTCCGGCACATGGAAAACCGGACTTCTTTCGATCTTCAGACCTGGTCTTTCTTCCGGACATTCCGGATCCGGGAGCGGTTTGGACTATGTCGGTTATCTGAGAATTTTTCTTTTTCTGGAGAACGGAAATACACGGGATTTCAGACTGATGGATCTGATGGAGATGGATGTCCGAAAAGCAGAAAAGACGGAGAACTTTCGTCTGGATGGCTGTCTGGATACCTTTTCTGTTGACGCTGCGGTGAGCGGGCGGGCCGGTTATGAATGCACCATTCATCGGGAAGCAAGCTATGAATAAAACCATTGAAACCGGCAGGTGGAATCGGGATATCACATGACAAGGGGAGGCTGGAAGCGATGCGCTTTTGGAGAAAAAGATCCGTTTACAAAATGAATCATGAAATCAGAAGGCCTCTTCGGGAAACGGAAACCGGAAGGGCATCGTTTCCAGCCTCCTTTCTTGCAGGCAGCATGACCGTGGAAGCTGCTTTGGTTCTTCCGATTTTTCTCTTTTTCATGATGGAAATCTTATATCTGTTCGATGGAATACGACTGCAGAGCAGCATGATTGCGGCACTTCATGAAACGGGAACACAAATTTCCGAGTATGCATTCTATGCGAAGTACGGGATAGAGGGGAAGGAATTTCTTCCGGAAAAGGGAATGACCGGAACATTGGAATCGCTTGCAGTGTCTGAGACCTATGTGAGGAAATCGGTATCGGATTTTCTTGGAGATGAATATCTGGAGCATTCCTGTCTGGAAAACGGAAAAAGAGGAATCTCCTATCTGCGGTCTTCTATTCTGACAGAGGACGGAATTGTTGACATCTCTGCCGATTATCGGATTCGACCGTTTCTTCCCTTGTTCGGATTGAAAAGCCTCTCGGTACAAAGCCGCTATTACGGTCACGCCTGGACAGGTTATGAAATTGGAAGCGGTAATGATTCATGCGGGCAGGAAGGAGAAGAAGAGGAAGAAACTGTTTATGTTACATCTGCCGGAGTGGTTTATCACAGAAATCGTAACTGCACATATCTGAAGCCATCGATCCGGAAAATCGATGCCTCTCTGGTGGATGCCGCAAGAAGCAGGGACGGATCCAGATATTATGCCTGTGAATCCTGCAAACCGGAGAAAGCTGGAACTTTAGTCATCACCACGGACGGAAACCGGTATCATTCGTCAGCGTCCTGTTCGGCAATTCGACGGGAAATACAGGAAATCAGTGAGTCGGAGGCAGAGAAGACCAGAAGACCCTGTTCCAAATGCGGTGGGTGAGCGAAGAGACAGTTATACGAGGAAAAGGAACAATGAAGAGCAGAAAGGATGATTCGCATGGAAGAAATCATCGGATATATGGCGGCGGCTGTGTATCTGGCGGGGAGCGGAATTGAAGATCTGAAAAAGCATAGCGTACCGGCATGGTGGCTGTTTCAGGGGATGGCAGCAGGAATGATGTGGAGAATGGCCCTTTTGTGTTCCGGGAAAAGTGATGGGAAGGAATTCATTATGTGCTTTCTTCCCGGAGCTTGTCTTCTTATTATTAAAAGGCTTAGCGAAGCTGTGGGAGGAGGGGATGGAATTGCCTGGATTGGAATCTGCATGTTTCTGGGAATAAAAACAGGGCTCATCGTACTTGCGATTACCTTTGGTCTTGCTTTTTCCTGGAGCGCAATGCTGGTGATTCTGAAAAAAGCCGGGAGAAAATCCAGGATCCCGTTTCTTACCTTCAGTCTGACCGGATTCATGATCTGGACAGGAAGCTGCCTTTTTGTTCAACAGGAGATTCTGATGTGATGATCAAAGAGGAAATAAAGGAGCAGAAACTTCGAATAAAGGGATATATGACGGTGGAAGCAGCACTTGTCATGCCGATGGTACTCTGCATCTTTGTCATGCTGATTTATACGTCATTTTATCTTTATGACCGATGTGTGTTTAAACAGGATGCTTTTATTCTGTGCTTTCGTGAGAGCATTCGGAAGGAAGAAGGGGCACCGAGAGTAGATACCTCGTATATGAAACAAGGAGAAGCCAGACAGTTTGAAAGCAAGTATTTTGCAGTGAGCGATCTGGAAACATCCGCAAAAGCCATGGGAAAGAAAGCTGTGTTTCAGGGCTCTGCCAGAGTACTTCCGACCTCCTTCGGAAGTTATTTTCTGATGCCGAAATCCATCTGGAGACTCACCTTCTACGGGAGTGCAAGAAAGACAGATCCTCCCTGGTCGATACGAAGCTATCGAAGAAAAACGTATGTTGTAAAGAAGGGGCTGAAGGCATTGGAGAGTATTGCCGGCTCTGAGCCGGAGTAAGCTGCTTTCGGATTTCAGGAGGAAAAGGATTTATATGGAACATCGCATGTATTCAGACGCAATGACAAATTATCTCGTTCTCCGATGCCCGCAGGATGCTCAGAATGGATATCAATATCGCATGCTTGCGGTAAATCGCATCAAAGGGCTGCTGCCCTGCAGCTTTCGAACCATAGATGGAGAGCATTTTCTTTATTACGGCATAACGTCGAGACAAAGTGTTGCCAGAATGTATGATCACAGACTGATCACAGGGGAGGAACTCCGAAAGATTTTATATTCTATGGCCGGAATGATCCATACATTATCGGAGTTTCTTCTGGATCCGGAAAAGCTTATTCTGGACCCGGAGTATATCTTTTTTGATTACGAGGAGGAACGGTATTTTTACACCTATTATCCGGAACCGCAGGGAAAGAGTCGGACAGAACTGTTTGAATATCTGTCTGAACGGACGGATGAAAATGATCATACGGCCAGAATCGTAATCTACCGGCTCTGCGAGCTTTCAGAAACACCGAATTTTGTATTGCGTGAAAAACTGCTGGATCATGAGTATCGAATGGCTGAAATCGGGGAAGATGCCGGAGAAAGTGAAGCATCTCCTCTTCCCTCCTTGGAAACGTCAGATGGTAAATCGGAAGAAAATGAGGATGATCCCTTTGCTGAGTTACCTTCGGAAGCCGAAAAGAAAAAGAATTCCGGGGGAATTTCACCGGGAAAGCTGCTCGGAATCGCAATCTTCTTTTTTGCTTCGGCAGCAGGGCTGTGGATCAGCGGGTATTGGATCGAATTTACAGAAGAGGAATTATTTGGCGTGCGAGCAGGAATTCTGTGCTGTCTGATTCTGGCGGTTGCAGCGACGCTGGCCGGAATGATTCTTTCCTGGAAAAATGGGAAGAGAAGCCTGGCGGAGGAACAGAGAAAGAAAGAGGAGAAGAGAAAGAATGCCATGGTGCAGACGGAAGAATAGTTTCTGCACGAAAATGATTGTGCTATGATGAATCCATGATTTCTGTAGAGGTGCTGCGGACATATTGCGGCAGAAAGGAAGACATGAGAGACAGTAACTGCATTTTCTGTAAGATTGCAAATGGGGAGATACCTTCCGGAACAATTTATGAGGACGAGAAATTCCGGGTTATTCTGGATCTTGGTCCGGCGACCAGAGGACATGCATTGATTCTTCCCAAGGAGCACTATGCCAATTTGTTTGAGATGCCGGAGGAGTTGGCTGCGGATGCCATGAAACTTGCGAAGGAAATCGCAGAGCTTCAGAAGAACAGGCTTCATGCAGATGGACTGAACCTGGTTCAGAACAATGGCGCATCGGCAGGACAGACGGTAGAGCATTTTCATATTCATCTGATTCCGCGCTATGAGAATGATGGACAGACCATTGGCTGGAAGCCCGGAGAACCGTCCGGGGAAGAACTGGAAGAAATCCGACGCGAGCTTACAGAAGACTGAGAGTATTGGAGTATCTTTATGAGCAGTATACGGGAAATAGAAGTTTCACAGATCACAGAAGCTGTCAAAGATATGTGCATTGCTGCCAATTATGGATTATCTGAGGATATGCAGGAAAGCCTGAAGAAAGCGGCATCACAGGAAACATCTCCGCTGGGAACGCAGATTCTTGCTCAGCTGGAGGAGAATCTGGAAATTGCACGCACCGAGCAAATTCCGATTTGTCAGGATACTGGCATGGCGATTGTTTTTCTGGAAATCGGACAGGAGGTCCATTTTATCGGCGGTGATCTGACGGAAGCTGTAAATGAAGGCGTTCGCAGAGGCTATACGGAAGGATACCTTCGTAAATCTGTTGTATCGGATCCCCTGCTCAGAGAGAACACAAGGGATAATACGCCGGCGGTCATTCATATGTCGATTGTGCCTGGAAGCCGGGTGAACATTACCGTTGCGCCGAAGGGATTCGGAAGTGAGAACATGAGCAGAGTATTTATGCTCAAACCGGCGGACGGGGAAGATGGAGTCGTCCGTTCTGTTGTGCAGGCAGTAAAAGAAGCCGGACCGAATGCGTGCCCTCCTATGATTGTCGGAGTGGGAATCGGAGGAGATTTTGAAGAATGTGCACTGCTGGCGAAGAAAGCTCTTACCTTAAATACACAGGAGCATTCAGAACTTCCTCATGTGTGCAGACTGGAAAAGACGATTCTCGATGAACTGAACCAGATTGGACTTGGACCCGCAGGACTTGGAGGACGTACAACGGCAATGAGCGTTCGGATTCTGACATACCCGACACATATTGCCGGACTTCCTGTGGCTGTGAATATCTGCTGTCATGTCAATCGTCATGAGAACAGATGCATATAAGAAGCGGCAGAACTTCTTAATACTATGTCATTTTGCAAACGACAGGAGACCAGCAACATGGAAAAACACATACAGGTTCCTTTTGATAAAGATACGGCAAGAACATTAAAGGCCGGAGATATGGTCTACTTAACCGGCACTGTTTATACCGCCAGGGATGCTGCGCATAAGAGGATGGACGAGGCCTTAAATGCCGGAGAAAAATTGCCTTTCGATCTGAAGGGAAACATTATTTACTATATGGGACCTTCTCCGGCAAGAGAGGGAGCTGTGATCGGAGCAGCAGGCCCGACTACAGCAAGCAGGATGGATAGGTATACACCCCGGCTTCTGGATCTTGGAATGGGCGGAATGATTGGGAAAGGAAAAAGATCTCCGGCTGTTCAGGATGCGATTATCAGAAATGAAGCGGTATATTTTGCTGCAATCGGCGGTGCGGGAGCGTTGCTGTCCAAGCATATCGTGTCATCGGAAATAATCGCATATGAAGATCTTGGTACAGAGGCAATTCGGAAGCTTACTGTTGAGAACTTCCCTGTAATCGTAGTCATTGATTCAAAGGGAGAGAATTTGTACCAGACTGTTGAAAAAGCACAACATCTTGTGATTGACTTTTAATATGCTTGATTGTATAATTTAGCATGCTCTCTCAAGAAGGGCTTCCCACTTGAAGAGTGACTTGGCCAAGGAAACCTTGGAATCAGGCTTTGGAGAAATACTCAAGAGGCTGAAGAGGCGCCCCTGCTAAGGGTGTAGGTCGGTTAATACCGGCGCGCGGGTTCAAATCCCGCTTTCTCCGCTTTGCAAGATGGATTTGGGAGACTGAATTCGAAGTTTTCAAAAATTTGAAAAAACTACTTGCAATTCGAAAACAGCGATGATACAATACGATTCGCTGTTC
>ERZ1026772.493-NODE-493-length-29008-cov-7.447484_pt1 | contig 29008 bp, 28 predicted proteins | sample MGYA00380124_ERZ1026772 | MGnify/ENA primary metagenome ERZ1026772 (study PRJEB33269, sample SAMEA4719760) | human gut metagenome | biome: human-associated habitat; feature: organic feature; material: feces | place: Cameroon | collected 2013-10 ...
CGGCTCTACTCCGGCCGCCATTGACGAGCTGAAAAACGGCCTTGCGGACCTGGCCTTCGTCACATCGCCCATCGACATGACGGACAAGCTGCGAAGCACTCCCCTGGCGGATGTGCAGGAAATCGCCGTATGCGGCAGCGCCTACCGCGCCCTGACGGATTCTCCGGTCACGCTGGACGTACTGGCGAAGCACCCCATGATCTCTCTTGGCGCGGATGGCAGCGGCTACCGGTTCTACCGGCAGTTTTTTGCGGAGCATCACGTCCCCTTTGAGCCGGACATCGAAGCGGCCACGGCGGATCAGATACTTCCCATGGTGAAGGCAAATTTAGGAATCGGCTTCGTCCCGGCGTCCTTCCCGTCGGAGGAAGACTGGGGACATTCCATATACCGCATCGACCTGACGGAAACCGTCCCGCTGCGCAAAGTCTGCATGGTAGAATCCACACAGCACCCCGCCGCCGCGGCTGTAAGGGAGCTGAAAAGCATTTGTCTGGCGCAGGCTATGTGATCCAGCCCCGCAGTTTCCGCTCTCCGCCAAGGTCTCCAACTCCGCATCGGAGCGCTCCGGCAGGCTCTCCATCGTTACATCCTCCGGCAGAGCAAAGCACCCGTGATTTGTAACCGCACCTACCCGTTTTTTCCACATTGTGATACTGAACCAGCTTCATAGCTTCTCCTTATGCGTTATTGCAGCTGCGCCCGAAAATAGTCCGTAAAGCCGTCTCCCAGAACCTGATGAGCCTCCTGAACAATCACAAAGACTTTTTCGTCAATGCTCATGACAATTTCCTTCAGCTCTGCCAGCTGCCTCTTTTTTACAACGGTGAGCACGATTTCCATCTCCTGCTTGGTGTAGGAGCCTGCGCCGTGCAGATAGGTCGCTCCCCGGTCAAGCCTCTCGTCAATGATACGAGCAATGGCCTCATGCTCCGTGGTAACGATCAGCGCAACTTTGGAATAGTCAAAGCGGTAGACCACAGCGTCAACGATCTGGCCGCTGACAAATGCCACAATGCCGCTATACAGGGTTTTTGTCACATCCCAGAAGGCAATTCCTGTATGGACTACCACCGTCACGTCAAACATGATGGAAATCTGGCCGATCTGCACATTGCGGTTACGCAGCTGCATCAGCCGCACAAAGATATCCGATTCACCGGTGGAAGTACCTGTTACAAACACAATACCCAATCCAATGCCGCAGAGTACTCCGCCGTACAGTGCCGCAACCACCAAATCCGGCACCGGCAGATAAATCAGGCTGAACTCATCAATCAGGACAGAACTCACCACCATACCCAGCAGAGAGCCGGCAAAAAAGCGCTTGCCGATTTTCACACCGCCCAGCAAAAACAAAGGGATGTTCATGGCGATGGAAAAAATTCCCACGGTTCCCACACCCGTCAGCTTATTGGCAATCATTGCCAGGCCGGAAATACCGCCCGTATTGATTCCATTGGGTTCTAAAAACAGCGAAAAACCCATGGCAAAAATGGCACTGCCAAGGATTGTATAAAACACCCAGTTCATTTTCTTCCAGATCTTTTTCATTTGTTCCCCATCCACAAAACACATTTCCATATAAAACTTCATGCAGGAATGCTGCACCACGAAAATGCACAAATGCCAAAGCATGAGGTTTTGTGCATCCTTTTCGGTCGCCCCGCAGGGGCGAGGAAATGGCACGTTTCTTATTTTTGCCATGCTTTTGCATAGCAAAAATGGGCTGTAAAAAGCGATCCCACCGCCGCGGAGCTGCTCCGGCGGCGATGGCTGCTTTTCACAGCTCATTTGAATACATATAATTCAGCTCTGATCCGATGTTTCCCCGGACTTTTCCAGCTGCGTGAACACGGGAGACAGCAAGCACAGGATTCCGTAAGCACCCGCAGAAAACAGGCAAAACAGCCACAGTACAGCTGCCAGTGCAAAAACACCTGGCAGGAACACCGCCAGCGCCACAGGCAGGGCATTGATGGCTGCGGCCGCCAGCGTCCGCAGAGGCACCGCAAGCACCAGAATTCCGGCGTTTCGCGCCGTGACCGCCGATGTGCTGTCAAACCGGGACAGCAGCGGAAACACCAAACTGCCCCAACTCACCGCAAACCAGCTGACCAGAATCAACGATACCATCATCACAGAGTACAGTGTACCCGTCCAGCCCGAAATCAGTCGAAAATTCCAGTACAGGGCAAGGGCAACCAGCAGTAAAACACCCCAATACAAGGTTGCCTGGCGGAAATTCTCCCGAAAGGATCGAAAGAAATCCTTTGTCACCGTTCCCTCCTGCCGCCGAATCCGTCCAAGGACGTAGTACATGGCTGTGGCAGAGGCCCCAATGGTCACAACCGGCAGACTACACACCACAAACAGCAGGTTGACCAGAAGAAGGTCGCCCACCTTTTCCATACCCTTGAATCTCATGACATTGCCTCCTTTGCCGTCAGCCCCTACAGGCCAGCAGCACCGCTCCCTGCAGAGGCTCTCCTTCACAGGGCACATAGACCATATTCTGCTCCGCCAGAAGCTCCCGCAGTGGCGTCTCTACCAGCGTCCCACTGTGCAGCAGGCCACCGGTAACAGACACCGGTACGACGCCCTCAAAGTGGAGCTGACCGCGCACACCCATGGCCAAAGCGCAAATCTCCTCCGCTGCCCGGACATAGAGCTGTCGGGCCGAAACGTCCCCTGCCCGAGCCGCCTCCAGCAGATATCTCTGCAGGCCTGCTGTCCGACTGCGCTGGGGCAGATAGTCCAGCTCCATGACCCGGATGAAGTCCATGTCCTCCCGCAGCTTTAGCTCCCGGAAGAGGATCTCATACAGGGCATCCTTTTTTTCCCGGCCATCTGCCTCCTTGCAGAACAGACCCATAGCCTGTCTGCCCAGCCAATAGCAGCTGCCTTCGTCGCTGAATTGCTCGGACCAGCCGCCGCTGCGGGCGGAACAGCCTGCGGCATCCACGCCGAAGGCAATAGAGCCGGTCCCGGCAACCACATTGATGCCTGGCCTTCCGCAGAGCGCGCCCCAGCAGGCGATCTCCGCATCGTTCACCAAGGTAAAGGGGGTTTCCGGCAAAACCTCCCGGATGGCCTGGGTTAGGAGACGGTCCCCCTCGTGGTTCTCGCCGAACGCCGGTGCGCCAACAGCCACCCGGCGTACATCCCCCAGGGATTTCCCTCCAAGGACCTGGGTGATGCCCTCCCGCAGCCGCTGAGCCACCGCCGCCAACCCGTGTTCCCGATAGCTGATGCTGGGAAGCACTGCCTGTGCAAGAATTTTCCCCCGGGTATCCGCCAGAGCGAAGGCGGTCTTTGTGCCGCCTCCATCCACACCGATCACGTATTCCATTTTCCTACCTCGCAGGCAATCAGCCCTTGATTCCGCCGGCGGTCATGCCCTCGATGAACTGTCTCTGCATAACGGCAAAAATCACGCACACAGGCAGAATTACCATAGAGGAAGCCGCCATCAGCATGCTGTACTGGCTTCCGCGGTCGGAAAGCATGGACTCCAGGCCTACGGGCAGAGTCATCAGGGAACGGGAGTTTACGCTGATCAGGGGCCACAGGAAGGAGTTGTAGCTGCCCATGAACAGGAAAATCACCAGCGTAGAGATCATGCTCTTAGCCATAGGCATAGCCACGGACCACCAGGTCCGCAGCTGGCCGCAGCCATCAACCTCCGCAGCCTCCAGGTAATCGTTTGGCAAATCCACAAAGAACTGCCGCATCAGGAAAATACCGAAGATATTGCAGAAATAGGGAACCGTCAATACAAGATAGGTATTGGTCCAGCCCATTTTGACCTGAAGCTTGTAGACCGTGGGCATGAGGGTCTCATAGGGAATCATCATGCCGGCCAGTACCACAAGGAAAATGGTATCTCTTCCGGGAAACTCGTACTTGGCGAAAATATAGCCGAGCAGGCTGCTGGTAATCACGCCCACCAGGGTATTGAGCAGACCCGTACCTACGCTGTTCAGATAATATCTGCCAAAGGGCATCTGCTTGAAAACAGATGCGAAATTATCGAAATTGAACTGCTTAGGGAAGAAAGACGGGGGCATCTGGTACATTTCGTTCTGGGTCTTGAAGGAGCACAGCAGCATCCAGACTGTGGGGAAGATCATGGTAATGGCGCCGAGGGTCATAACGGCCAGCATAGTCCAATAGCCCACGGAATGCTTGCGGCGCGTTTTCAGTGTTTTGCTTCTCATGCCTGAACTGCCTCCTTCTGGGTTGCTGCTCTGATCTTCTTCGGCTTACGTTCCTTGGTCAGCACCCACTGAATGAGGCTGAACAGCAGAATAATGCCCATCAGCACCAGACTCATGGCGCTGGAATAGCCTACATCACCCTGCCAGATACCCTGCTGATAAATATAGAGCAGCATGACCATGGTACTGGTGCCGGGGGTGCCGTCCGTCAGGACCTTAACGGGGGTGAAGAACATGAAGGCGCTGGTTGTGAGCATAATGCAGACATACAGCAGGGTGTTCTTCAGCATAGGAAGCGTAATATACCAGAACTTCTGGACGGCGTTTGCGCCCGCGATATCCGCAGCCTCATAAAGAGACCTGTCGATACCCCGCATGGCCGCCAGGAGGATCACGGCGTAGTATCCGAAAATACTCCAGATGTGAATCACGCACAGGCAGATGAGCGCCTGGGAGGAGGATTTCAGGAACTGCTGCTTGGGGAAGCCCAGGAGCTGTAAAAACGCGTTGAGAATGCCGTACTGGTCATGATACAGCCAGCGCCAGACAAGACACACGGCCGTCATGGACATGATATTGGGCAGGAAATACACAAAGGTGTACAGATTCCGGAAGCGCTCGCTCAGGGCATTCAGCCCCGCCGCCGTTAAAACGGACAGTACCAGGGAGATGGGCATGATGATCAGTGCCGCCTTCACCGTATTCCAGATGGCAATTCGCGCCGTGCTGTTGGAAAACAGCTTCTGGAACTGATACAGACCCACAAATCGAAAATCGTCATAGGCCATTTTTGCATTGGTAAAGCTATAGAAAATAACAGATGCCAGAGGAATCAGCATATATACCAGCATCCAGGCCGCGAAGGGAAGCAGCACAGCCAGCACAAAACCGTTGCGCTTTGCCTGACGCGTTGTCAGAACACCCGTCAGACGTTTTCCGCTGGCGGGTGCCTTTTGTCCCGTTTGTTTCATGCAAAACATCCTTTCCGCTGCATGCAGACGGAGCCAGTGTATTATGTCAGCTCTACAGAGTAACTGAAGAAGTCACCCCGTACAACACTGACACAGTATTCCACAACCGTTGGTCCGCTGTATGCGGTTCTTGTCAGAGCAATGGCCGCCGCGTCAATGCGGACATTCAGCAGCTTGCTCTGTTCTTTGTTGACATTGATGGCCCGGAAGGTCTCCCGTGCCGAGTTTACAAGGACTCCATGCTGCTCCAGAGTTTTGTACAGGCCGTCCCGGCTGATCATTTCTCCGGAGATGTCCGGGGCGAAGCGCTGGGGAATGTAAGATGTCTCCACTGCATAGGGTCCCCGATCCGTGCTGCGAACCCGGGAGATTTCCAGGACGGGCTCTCCAACAACGACCTGAAGCTTGGCAGCCAATTCATCGCCGGCATGGATCACGGACAGTCCCCGCACCGTTGCCTGCTCCTCCACGCCCTGCTTGCGCAGTGCTTCGCTGAAGGAATAGAACTTGGACAGGCGCTGCTCGACCGTCTGTCCCCGGACAAAGGTTCCCTTCCCCTGCACCTTGACCAGATAGCCCTCGCTCTGCAGTTCCTCCAGAGCCTTTCGGACGGTGATTCGGCTGACGCCGAACATCTCACAAAACTCTGCCTCTATGGGGATCCGGCATCCGTCCGCCCACTCCTTGGACAGAATCTTCCGCCGGATCTCCTCCTTCACCTGAACATACTTGGGTGCATGCGCCATGGCATGAATGACATCGCTGCTCATGTTCATTTCAAAAACTCCTTAAAGTTATTTGCATTTGTTATGATATCATATCATACAGAATGTGGTACTTCAAGCTGTTTTACCCGCAAGTATGCATCATTTCCGCCTAAAATGGATCATTCCTCATGGATGATGATACCCTGAACCACACGGTTCACTTCACCGTTGGGACATGGGTTATCGGTAGTGATCTTCAGATCGTAGGACTTCTCAAAGGACAGAATCTGCAGGAACAGCAGACTGAAGATATACGCACCGATTTCCGTACCGGCAAAGGCAGTGGGAACCTGATATCTGCAAACATAGTCCACATTGGTCAGGTCGTGCTTGCTGCTCTCCTCGGTGACGACCACCAGGCGATTCTTCGCCTCCTGAGTCGCCAGCTCCCGGATCATGTCGTAGTCGTAGGGCTCGGCATGGGCAATGGGAGAGGCCATCAGAACCGTCAGAGTCTCATCATTCAGAACGGTCTTGGGGCCGTGCCGGAAACCGGTAGGTGTGTCGTAGGTAGCGCAGACAAAACCGTTGGTCAGCTCCTGACTCTTTACGGCACCTTCCCGGGCCAGACCCCGCAGGGCGCCGAAACCCAGGTAGACGATCCGACGGTAATCCCAGGCGGCGACCTTGGCGGCAACATGCTGAATTGTGGGCATCTGCTCTTCCGCACTCACCGCCAGCTCCCTCAGGCTCCGGATTCTCTCCTCCATCTTGCTGCCTGAGAACAGAATCCAGGTAGCCAAGGACATACAGCTGACAGAACAGGTCATGGCAAAGCCCTGATCGCAGGCCTCCTGGGGAATATGAACGATTTTGGTCATCTCGGGATCCATGGGCAGCCGGGCCAGAGCGCTGTCGCTGTTGCACACCAACACCAGGTTATACAGCTGCTTCACGTGCTTCTGGGCGATTTGGATTGCCGCACAGCTCTCGGGGCTGCTGCCGGATCGGGAGTAGGACACCAGCAGCGTGGGCACATCCTCAAAGATGGCATCCGGAGTCGCCACAATATCCGTGGTATGGTGAGTCTCGGACCGCAGCCCCTTTTCCTGCCCCAGCAGCATCATCAGGCTCTCACCCACAAAGGCAGAAGAACCGGCACCGGTGAAAATCACCCGCAGGCCGGGAATCCCCAGAACCTTATTCATAAACGTACCCAGCTCCTGTTTCCGGCTTTCCAGAACGCAGGCCAGCTTCATCCAGACTTTAGGCTGGTTCTGGATTTCCTGAGCCGTGATCAGTGCCTTTCGGTTCTCCAGATCCTTCCAATCGTGGTTTAATACTTGATTCATTTCTATCACCCGCAAATTATATTCAGCTTTTCCGTATTCCCCGCCAGAACCTGCCCACAGTTGACGGCGGACTGCACTGCAACGTCATGAATCTGCTTATCTGCCAGGCCACCGATATGGGGCGTCAGCAGAATATTCTCCAGCTCAAACAGGGGGCTTTCCAGCAGGGGCTCCTCTTCATAGGCGTCCAGCGCCGCACCGGCAATCTCGTTGTTTTTCAGAGCCCGGTACAGAGCGTCCGTGTCCACCAGGCCACCACGGGAGGGATTGATCAGGACAGCGCTCGGCTTCATCATAGCAAGCGTTTTCTCATTGATCATATGGTAGGTCTCCGGCGTATTGGGGCAGCACAGCACAATGATGTCCGCCGTGCGAAAGAAGGTCTCGTCATCCAGGAACCGGAGGTTATATTTCGCCGCAATCTCCGGCTTCCGGCTGCCGCTGCGGGCAACCAGCTCCATATGGAAGCCCATAGCCCGCTGAGCCACGGCCTGCCCGATGGCGCCCATGCCCACAATACCCAGTGTCTTGCCGGAAACAGCCATGGAGCGCTCTACGCCCTCGGCCCATTTCCCGACGCGAATGGCCGCATTGCCCTTGGGAATGTTGCGCATATAGGACAAAATCAGACCCCAGGCCAGATCCGCTACCGCGTCAAAATTCCGGCGGGGTACATTGACCAGCTTTACGCCATATTTTTCACAGGCTGCCAAATCCACATGGTCGTAACCCGCGCAGTTCAGCGAAATCGCCTTCAGTCCCTCAGCCTGAGAGAGGAACCGCCCCGTAATGGGGATGTCCGCACCCATGACGATTGCCACGGGCTTTTCCTTCATAGCCTGCCAGTAGGCGCACAGATCCTCCTCCGTGGCATCCTTCCTGTCCGCGCTGGCCCAGAGGACCGGCTCCAGGCCGGCCTCCTCCAGGGCGTGAAACGCGTCAGGCTCCTGCTCGAAGGAAAAGGAAATTACAAGAACTTTCTTTCCCATGTCCGCTGCCTCTTACTTGAAGTACTGGGGCAGGCAGTCCCGGTATTCCTTCAGGAAATCCTCTACCAGAGCGGCTGCCACCTTCTCATCGGTGACGGCGCCGTCCAGCAGCATGGCCTCAATCCACATATCCTTATTACCGGTCAGAGCAGCCTCCACGGTGGGATTCACGGGCGCCAGACGGCGGGCAATGATGCCCCGCAGGCTGGCGGAGAAGCCGGTGACCTGCATGGGGCGGAAGCCCAGAGCCGTAGCAACGCCGGGGATCTCCAGAACGGCATCATCGGGCAGACCCTTCACAGCACCCTCATTGGGGATGTTCACGGAGAAGGTCTTCCGCTCATCCAGAATCAGAGAACGGATCATCTCTACCAGCTGTTCATGCTCGCCCTCAGAGCGCTTGAACAGGGACTCGTCAACAACAACGCCCTCTTCGCCCTGGCGCAGCATATCCCGGTAGGTCTTCTCACCGCGGGCAATGACCTCCTCAATTGGGAAGGCATCGATGCCCAGGGTACGGGTGTAGAACTGCCCCTTGGGGAAGCGCTCGGGGAAGAACTCACTGGCGTGACGGTCTACTACAGCGGGCAGAGCGCCATAGCGCTCAAACAGCTCCCAGGACAGGGGGTTATCCATGAAGTTGGGAATCTCGGTGTCGTCCAGCTGGGAGTTGAAGAAGTTGTAAACATGGCCGTGGATAGCGGCGTCCTTGCGCTGCTCCTCCACGATCTCCCGCAGACGGGGCTTGGCATCCTGGCCATCCACACGGATGTCGTACAGGAAGGTCAGGTGATTCAGGCCGGCGCCAACGGTGGTGATGCGGGAAACATCCACGCCCAGCATACGGGCCAGATACCGCTCACCGTAGATAACGCCGTGGCACAGACCAACCATATTCACATTGGTGGCCTTGCGGACGGCAGTGACGATGGCGGTCATGGGGTTGGAATAGTTGAAGAAATAGGCATTGGGGCACAGGCGCTCCACATCCTTGGCAATGGCAACCATCTGCGGAATCATGCGCTGGGCACGGGCAATGCCGCCGGGCATAATGGAGTCGCCTACAGGCTGGTAAATGCCGTACTTCCGTGGAATCAGCACGTCCTGCTCCCAGGCATGACGGCCGCCCACGGCAATGGTGGTCACCACGAAGTCAGCGCCGGGCAGCAGCTCGGTGCGGTCTGTGGAAGAGGTGATCTGGATGCGGTTCTGGGCATTCTTGGTCTCTACCATCTTGCGGGCCAGCTTGGTGATGGAATCCAGAATGGCGGGGTTGATGTCGCACAGAGCGATCTCCCAGGTGCCGAAGTCGGACTGGATAAAGTCCGCAATCAGACCTTTGGCGAACACGGCGCTGCCCGCGCCAATCAGAACGATTTTCTTACGGTTCATTTTCATTTCCTCCTGTTACCGCTCACCTGCCGCCGCCAAAGCGCGGCAGCAGGTGCTAAAGAATTCCTCCAGCATTTCAATCTGTGCGTCATAGTCCAGGGCATTCAGCTTCTCGGTCTGTGCCTGAGGCATGAACAGCTTGATAAATTTTTCCTCAGCGCTGCTGTATTCAAAGGCATCGCAGGGGACAAAATTTGCTTTTACCTTGTCAAAAATCTGCTGGTTGCTGAACCAGTCGATTTCCGCGAAAATACCGGTGGGTCGCTTTTTATAGCTGTAGATTGCGCCAAAATAGGCATACATTCTGGCAGTTCCGGACTTATTTGTCAGCCAATACCGGTAGCCGGAGGCATACTGTCCAAAGTTATCCGGGTCCTTTTCGTTGATCTGCACGGAAAAGGCGTCATCGGCACATTCGGTGATTACCCGCCGAAAGGCACGTCCCAAATCATAGGCATGGAGCAGGCCCTCCCTGCACAGAGAAAACCCCTGCTCGTCCATAACCATTACCAGCGCCTCACCGCACTCCTGCATATACGCCCCCAGCACTTTCTCCTGCTCCGGGGCGCTCTTCCCATTCAGGCCGGTCAGAATTTCCTCCGGCATGAAGAGCTTGAAGTATTCCTTCTCCGCCCGGTTGATGGTATATAGCCTTCCCTCCGGGAGCTTGGCAACCACCGCATCGTAAACAGCCAGGTTGTTACGCTCATCCACCTCTACCATCAGGCCAATCTGGGTGGCCGGCAGGAAAATCAGGCCCGTATGCAGGTAGAAGTTCACGCCGGTCTTCTTGGAGGTAACCCGGCAGCGCATACCGTACCAGTGAGGACCAATGGAATCCTTCGCTTCACGGATCAGCTCAAAGGCGGCAGTTTCGCTCCGGATTCCCCGGATTCCGGCCGCATAGATGTCGCCAAAGCGATGCAGATCCAGCATGGTGGGCAAATCAAATTTCAGATTATTCTCAGCCATTTTCCTTCTCCAGCTTCTTGTAGCCGTAGTCCGGGTTCTGTACGCACAGCTTGCCGCCGGAGATTTCCACAAAGGTGCCGGTCAGGTAAGAAGCGGCATCAGATGCAAGGAAAGCAACGGCACGAGCCACATCATCAGGCTGACCCAGTCTGTGCAGAGCAATCTGGTTGACCAGCTGGTCTCCCTTCTCGTCCACAACGGCGCGTGTCATGCCGGTCTGGATAACGCCGGGGATAAAGCCGTTGACCCGGATGCCATAGGGAGCCAACTCCGCAGCCAGGGTCTTGGTCAGGCTGTAAACCGCGGACTTGCTGGCAGCGTAGGCACCGCTTCCGGCGCTGCCGATTACGGCGGCATAGGAGGCGGCATTAATCAGCACGCCGCCCTTATCCTTCATGCAGCGGTAGGCGTTCTGGGCACACAGGAACACGGAGCGCAGATTCACGCCCATAACCATATCCCACTGAGCGGGGGTCATATCCATCAGTGCGGACTGCGGATAGATGCCGGCGTTGCTGACAAACACGTCAATCTCGCCAAAATCCTTCATGGCGCTGTCAAACATGGCAGTCACGGACGCGGGATTGGACACATCGGCGGCGTAGCCTCTGGCCTCTCCAAACTCAGAGAGTGCCTTCACGGCATCGTCCACTACCTCCTGCTTCAGGTCGCAGATGAAAACCTTTGCGCCCTCCCGCAGCATCCGGCGGGCAATGGCAAAGCCAATACCCTTAACGGAACCCGCGCCGGTAATACCGACAACCTTTCCTTCATAACCCAATTCCATAATGATACAATCCTTTCTCAAACTTCCAGCACGGCGCCCCGGCTTGCAGAGGCCGCGCACTTTTCATACAGTGCAAGATAGCCCTTCCTGTACTTGGGTTGGGGCTTGACCCAGCTCTCCCGCCGCCGTGTCAGCTCCTCGCCGGAGACATGCAGTGTAACGGTGCCGCCGGGGATATCGATGGTAATCTCGTCCCCATCCTGAACCAGGGCAATGATACCTCCCTCTGCGGCCTCAGGAGACACATGCCCGACGAAGCAGCCGTTGTTGGTGCCGGAGAACCGGCCGTCCGTAACAATTGCGGTCTGCTTGGCAAGACCCACGCCGTAAATATACTTCATGGCCTTGTACATCTCCCGCATGCCGGGGCCGCCTTTGGGACCCTCGTAGCGGATAACCAGCACATCACCGGGATGAATACCGCCGGATAGGATGGTCTCCTCCGCAGCTTCCTCGCCGTCAAAAACCCTTGCCTTGCCCGTAAAGACATGCATGGAGGGATCAATGGCAGAGGGTTTGGTCACGCAGCCCTCCGGAGCAAGGTTGCCGCGCAGGATTGCCACGCCGCCGGAGGCGGAAAAGGGATCCGCCATGGTGCGGATAACGTTCCGGTCCGGATGATTCTCGGGATGGTTCTCCAGGTTTTCCCGGAGTGTCTTGCCTGTAACGGTCATAACGTCCATGTGCAGCAGGGACGCAATCTCCCGCATAACCTGGGGAACACCGCCCGCTCTGCAAAAATCCTCCATATTGTACTTGGAGGCAGGATTGACCTTGGCAACCAGAGGCACCTGATGGTTCATCTTGTCAAACAGAGCCATCATGATATCCGGATCGATATCCAGTTCCCTGGCCACAGCTGTCAGATGCATCACCGCATTGGTAGAACCGCCGGTGGCGTTAAGCACCGCGATTGCGTTCTCCAAGGACCTCTCCGTAATCACATCCCGGGTTGTAATGTCCTTATTGACCAGCTCCACAGTCTTCTTGCCGGTCTCAAAGGCCAGACGGGTACGCTCAGCATACACGGCAGGCACCAACGCCGCCCCGGGCAGCGTCAGGCCCAGAGCTTCTGCCAGGCAGCACATGGTATTGGCTGTGCCATAGAAGGAGCAGGAGCCGCAAGTGGGGCCGCACTTATCCTCCAGTGCGTAAAGCGTTTCCTCGGAGATTTTTCCGGCCTTCAGCATACCGCATCCCTCGCTCATGGAGGTCAGGTCGGAACTTCTGCCGTCAAACTGCGCACCACCCAGCATGGGACCGCCGGGCAGCAGGATGGCGGGCATCTCCAGGCGGGCTGCCGCCATCATCAGTCCCGGAACCACCTTATCGCAGGAACCCAGCAGGACAACGCCGTCCAGCCGGTGGGCCTGGATCATGACTTCCACATCGTTGGCGATAATATCCCGGGAGGGCAGCATGAACTTCATGCCTTCGTTACCCTGTCCGGTGCCGTCGCAGCAGCCTACCACACCGAATTCAAAGGGCGTGCCACCTGCGGCGTAAATACCCTGCTTGACCTTTTCTGCCAGTGCCCGCAGATTGTAGCTTCCGGGTACCAGCTCGCTCCAGGAGTTTGCCACACCAATCAGAGGCTTTGCCAGATCCTCATCGGAGTAACCCATGGATTTGAATACGGCCCGGTTAAAGCAATTATCCGGTCGCTTCAAAATCTTTTCGCTGTTTCTCTCTTTCATTCGTTTCACCTGATTTTCTCAAGCTTCAGGTTGCTGACTACATAGCGGTAGCCGGCCTCCTCGAAATATTTGTGGGTGTAGCCCATCTTCCGGTACTCCTCACCGGAGCGCCAGCAGAAAACGGACACCTCTTTCTGAATCTGCTCCTCCAGACGCTTCTTGGAATCCACCACCTCATGACGGATTTTTTCCGGCGCCATTTCAGGGGGAATATCCACGTGGTTGCCTGTATGACAGCAGATCTCATGATTCTTGGACAGCTCCCGAATTTCATCCCAGGTCATACAGCAGCGAGGGTCATCGTAGTCGTCCTGGGCAAACAGCCGCAGGCCGTGGGGCTTGCAGAAGGGAATCTGCTCCTCCACCGGCACATCCGGGAAAAAGGCAGGAATATAGAACCAGCCCCGGAAGCCATATTCGTCCAGGATTTTGGCATACACATCGGTATGGGTTCGCCAACCCTCATACACCGCAGGAATCAAGCCCGGCTTATCCGCCGGCCAACGCCGGGTCTCGAAGAACTCGTCCAGCACATCCATGGTTACGGATACGAAATTCTTCCGGAAAAAAGCGATCTCCTTTTCAAAACGGTCCGCGTGCATCTGCCGGGTATTGTGGTAGTTCACCACCCGGATATAGGAGCGGTTGACCAGGTATCGGAACATTTCCAGAGTCCGCTTGTCCTCGGATACGGTCTTCAGAAAAGACATTGCGTCTTCCATAAGCTCACCTTACTTCTTTTCCTGATACAGGGTGCGGTACTGGGAGGGCTCGGTATCACCCTCGTAGATCACGAAGTTCTTCTCCGCCAGGGCACTCATTGCCGGAGCCACAGCGGGATAGTGGGGATCTCTGTCCTCAACCTGAGAATACAGCCAGGTAAACACCAGCTCGTTCAGTGCCATATCCATGTGCATTTTCTGGTCCATCTCCGCGCCCTCATATACGGGACGATCCGGATCGGTAAGATCATCCAGCCCGATGATAGCGGGGATACCCTCCGTACCGGTGGAACGGCTCTCACAGTAACGGATGATCTCCCGGTACTCGTCCAGGTTGACATCCTTCAGCTTGTTCAGAATGGTTTCCATATCCATAGTGCTCACCCAATCTTTTCGATTTTCAGATTGCTGACTACGTAGCGGTAGCCAGCTTCCTTCAGATACTTATGTGCCCGGGCATTGTAGGCGTATTCCTCGCCGTAGAGCCAGCAGAACACGTCCACTTTACGGCCGATTTGTGCCTCCAGCACCCGTTTGGCTACCACGATCTCCCGATACATATCGTAGTCCGGAGTCTCTCTTCCGATCTGGAAATGATTTCCGGTATGGCAGCAGATCTCGTGGTGCCTGGCAACCTCACGCACCTCGTCCCAGGTCATGGCATAGCGCCCGTCAGGGTACTCCTCAGGGTGGTATACGGTCAGGTCATAGTGCTCCGTAAAGCGCAGCTGCTCCTGGACAGGAATATCCATGAAGAAGCTGGGAATGTAATACCAGGCCTTAAAGCCATACTTTTCCAGAATGGGCAGCATCACATCGTAACCATTCCGGAAGCCTTCAAATACCGCGGGAATCAGGCCGGGCTTCTCCTTGTCCCATTTTCTGGTCTCAAAGAACCGGTCGATGTCTTCCATGGAGACGGAGGTAAAGTTCTCCGCAAAGGCAGCAATCTCCCGTTCAAACCGTTCGGTATCCACCTTTTCCGTATTGTGATAATTCACCACACGGATAAAGGCGTTGTTCACCAGATACCGGAACATCTCCAGAGTTCTCTTATCCTCGGCAATGGTGGAAAGGAAATCCATATTGTTCAAATCAGTCACCTCATTCATCAGGGAGCGCGTCCCCGGTTATTACCTTTTTCTGAGCACCGGCATACAACAGGCCTACTGCAATCAGGCTCACCGCCTCGGTCACCAGGAAGGAAAGCCAAACGCCGTCAATATCCCACAGCAGGGCGCAGACCGCGGTGCTCACAACGGGTGCAATCAGCCCCCGTACCATTGCGGCCCAGAAAGCCTGATTAGGCATATGAACCGCCTCAAAATAGATATTTACCACAATGGACAGTCCCCCCAGGATATACCCCGGAGAGATTACCCGGATTCCCTTGGTACTCAGCAGTGACAGTGCGGGTGTAGGATCGTCCAGGAACGCGGCTACCAGCAAATCCGGCCGCAGCTCCGCGAAAATCACATAGGCTGCGGACAAAATCAGCGATGCCCGCATGGCCAGTCCCAGCAGGGACTTTACGCGCTTGGGCTGCCCCGCGCCATAGTTAAAGGAAATCAGGGGCTGCACCGCGTTGGACACGCCCGCGAGTCCGCACATGACCACATTACCCAGGTTGGCAATCACGCCGTAGGCGGAAACTGCCGTATCTCCGGATATCCGAAGCAGAATCACATTCACCATCAGCACCACCAGTGAGCTGGACAGCTCCCGCAGGAAATCCGGTGCGCCATTCTGCAATATTTCCGGCAGCAGTTTCCAGCAGAAGCCGCTGTTTCTAAGCTTCAGGCTCGAGCCCTTGCGCAGCGTACCGGAGAACACACCGAAGAAGCCGATGAGCAACGCCAGGCCGGTTGCCAAAGACGCGCCGGCCATGCCCCAATGGAACTCCCAGACAAACAGAATATCCAGCACAATGTTGGTTCCGCAGGTCAGCACCGTACCCAGCATAGAAAAGCCGGGTGCGCCATCGTTGCGCATATATACATTGTAGAAGGTTTCAAAGCAGTAAAACGGCGCAAATAGAAATACATACCGCAGGTAGTCCTCCGTCATGGACTGGAAGGAAGCCCCGGCGCACAGAACGCTGCTGATCTGGCGATTGAAGATCAGTCCCGGAATCATGATTGCCAGGGACAGCGTCAGCAGAGCAGCTACCGCAGTGCCATAATTCTTTCGTGCCAGCTTGGCGTTTCCCTCACCCATATGGTTCGAAAACAGATTGGACGAACCGAAGGAGAAGAGATAACCCAACGCGTACAACAGCCCCGTTACCGGCACCACCACATTCAGCGCCGCCAGGCCGGTCTCACCGATTTTCATTCCAACGCAAATGGTATCAATCAGATAATTTCCGGCAATCAGAAGCGTTGAGGCGACACTGGGATACAGGTATCGCAGAAAGAGCTTTTTCAGATTCCCGGATACCAGTTGGTTTTCATCAATTTTTTGTTTCATAAGTCCTCCCGAATTTGATTTTTGCACCGAGTGTTCGGTTCCTGTCTTTCATCAGGAACAATCCATGGGTCTATACTCCGGTGCAGCCATATCTCCTTCGGATGTTCGGACAAATCACCCTTTCACAGGAATCCCAGCTTCTCCATAGAACCGGCAGCCGCGTGGTACTCCTCGTAGCAGCCGGCAATGCGATCCAGCAGCAGTGCCTCAGCCTTCGGCTCCAGCGCGCCGGACTGTACTTTAGGTCTCTGCTGGGGCAGGTACTGGGAAATCAGCTGGATAGGAATCTCCTCGCCGCCGAAGCAGGCCAACAGATTGGAAATTGCCTTCTGCACCTGTGGCTCGGAGAGATAGTAACGGCAGCGATCCGACATACCGTAGCACATCTGATAACGGATTTCTTCTTCCGTTCCTTCATAATAGGGTCGCCAGTAGCCGTCGTTCTTTTCCATGGCATCCATCAGAATGGCGCGGAAAGGAACAGCCTCTACACCGGGCATCTCCTTTGCGATCATTTCCAGCGCGAACAGCCCCTCCCGGGCAGCATTGGTCAGCGCAGGACCGACCTTCAAAATCGCGATGCCGTCCTCCACCATCCGGCGCAGGCAGACTACGCTCTGATAGTCGGTGGAATGCCCCTCAAAGACCAGGTTCGGATATTCCCGCTTCACCGCGCACAGTTTTGCTGCTTTTTCACGGTTATAAAAATGTACCGTAGAGTTGGTGAACTCCACACCGGGCTGGACAACAAAGCCGATGATATCGTTCGGGTTTGCGCCAACCTTTTTATACGCCTCCGTAAACAGAGCCAGCTCCCGGCGGAACTGCTCCGGATCGGTCACAGTCATTTCGTTGTCCATAGCGCCGCCGGGAACAGGGACCTCACTGCCTACAACGTAGACATGGTGCTCTCTCCGCCCGGACTTGCGCCACGCCTCCTCGCAGACCGCCGCCAGGCGGGCGCTGCGCTGGGCTACCAACTCGTGGCAGAAGATACCGTCCGCCTGATCGGTACCCAAGGGCATACTTGTATCAATGTGGATTTTGCGGAAACCGGCCTCCACAAACAGCCGTATCAGAGTCTCCGCCTTTTCCATGGCGGACTCCGCGTTTTCTTTTCTCCAGACCAGCGGACCCAGATGGTCGCCGCCCAGAATCAAATTTTCCCGGGACATACCCATTTCGTCAGCCAGCTTGCCGATCCACTGTGCAAAGTCCTTCGGCTGCATTCCGGTATAGCCGCCAAACTGGTTGACCTGATTGGCAGTCGCTTCAATCAAAACCGGAATTCCCTGCGCTTTTCCATAGGCAATGGCAGAGCGAATCACATATTCATTGGCACTGCACACGGAGTAAATACCTACGCTCTCCCCTGCGCCCTGCAGCTGCACAAGCGTCTTCAACTGATTTTCCATATTATTTCACGCAGAAGCGTGCCTCACTTTTCCATCTGCTTTCCCGCACCGGGCTTGCGCCCGGTGCGGGTTCTGTTTGTCTGCTTTTCGATCAGCGGTTGTAGTTCTCGTCCAGCATGGTCTCCGCCTGGGTCTGGATGTACTCCAGGCAGGCGTCCACGTCGCCATCCTCCAGAACCTGGTACAGAGCCTGACGGATGATGGTGTAGGTCAGGGTGGAGGGAGTCAGCATATAGGCGCCGTCCTCCTGTGCGTAGGGCAGGATTTCCTTGGTGATAGCAATAGCCTTCTCGATGGAGCCAACGTTGGGATCATAGGTCAGGTCCGCCAGAGCGTCCACACGTGCGGGCAGAGCGCCGGTAGTGGTGGCCCACTCGCCGACCTCGTCGGCGGAGGTCATGAACTTGACGAATTCCCAGGCGGCAGCGGAGGTAGCCTCATCGCATTGAGAGGAGACAATGTAGGCCCAGCCGCCGGTGGCCAGAGAAGTAGGCTCAGCGCCGTCCACATAGGCGGGCATGTTGAACACCTGATACTCGGTGTCAGGGATGTCGGTGCTGAAGCCACCTGCGTACCAGGGTGCGCCAACGCACATTACGGCAGTGCCTTCCGCAAACTCGTCGTAACGACTGTTGTTACCGGCGCACAGGGCATCCTCGCCGGTGCCCTCGTAGTGCAGCATGAACTCAACGGCCTTCTTGGCCTCTTCCGTCTGGAAGTGAACGGTCTTGTTGGCTTCATCGCGGAAGTCACCGCCGAACTGCCAGATCAGGGATTCCAGCATGGATTCCCACTGGGCGTAGCAGTAGCTCAGGCCGGCCTGGGTGATGTTGCCGGCTTCGTCACGGACGGTCAGGGACTTGGCAAACTCAACCAGCTCTTCCCAGGAGGCGGGGCCGTTGTTCTCTACCCAACCGGCAGGCAGTTCCACGCCCAGATCCTTCAGCTTGGTCATGTTCACATAAAGGGAAGGAGACTCAACGTTGATCTCATCGGGAACCGCGTAGTACTTGCCGTTGACCAGCTTGTTGGCGGTAGCACCCTCGTAGAACAGGTTCTGCATCTCTTCGGTGGTGTAGACGTTCTCAGGAACCTCCTGAATCTTACCGGCGTTGGCAAACTCACCCACAGAGGAATAGGTGAAGATTACGTTTGCTTCCGTACCAGCGCCAAAGGACTGCGTGATCTTCTGGGCGAAGTCAGAGAAATACTCGACCTTGATGTCAATTTCGGGGTGAGCTTCCTTGAAACGCTTGATGGCGGGTTCAAAGTAAGCCTGCCAGGAAACGGTGTCCTGGGTCCAGAACGTGACTGTGGTTTTCTTGCTGCCAGAGCTTTGGGAGGAGCATCCGGACAGGACGCCCAGCAGCATGACAGCGGTGAGCAGTAGCGCAATGACTTTTTTCATTTTGTGGGTCTCCATTCTTTCTGTATTTTTCGAAAAGCAGGAAGGCAGATGGATTGCTTCCGCGAAAGGCATTATATCATAACATCATTATGAATTTCATTAATTTTTCATTATGGATATTACTTTTTTTCACCTTTTGCGTTTCCCGGAAGCATTTCCCAAAAACCTCTTGCTTTTTTCGTGATGTTATTATATCATAATGTCATGATGAATTGTATCAATTCCTTTGCTCATAATATCAATTATTTTTTCTGTTTGTGCGAACTTAACAAGGTCGGCAGGTGAACCAGCATTGAAACCAATCGATTTTACCCAACTGAATTTGACCGATTCACCATATCACAGCCAGGAATCCGGCTTCTGCCGCATGATTTTAAGCGCTTCCGGCGGCATTTTGAATGGTATCTCTACCGGAAACGGCCTCTGTGCCTTGATTTCCCAGGGGGAAAAGTACATTTTTTCAGCCGCCGGAGCAAGGCAGGTTCTGCTGGAACTCTCCTTCTCCCCGGAATTTCTGACACCGGCGCTCACCTCCGCGCTGCGGGAGAAGTCCACCCTGTTCCTGACGAATCCCGCGCCGGAGCTGCTGGAATATGCCCAGACCTTCTGCCGGATGCTCCCTCTGCAGCAGGGTGTATCCCTCGGTGCCGTTGAAACCGGCCTATCTGCCCTTCTGTTCTGGTTTTCCCATTTTCTGGCACTGTCCCGGGGAACCGAAGCCTCCCACGCCCGACGGCTGGTGGATCAGGCCAAGGACATCATTCGCTCCGAATACATGAGCGATCTGTCTCTGCAATCCGTAGCTTCCCGTCTGTTTGTCAGCCCCTGCTATCTCAGTACCGTCTTTCATCAGACCGCAGGCACCACCTTCCGAGCCTATCTTCGGGATGTGCGGCTGGAGCACACCTGCCGCCTGTTGACCCAGACCAACAGCATGATTACGGACATTGCCATGCAGACGGGCTTCAACAGCACCGCCTATCTGATCAGCAGTTTCCGCAAGGTCTACGGCATCACGCCCAACGCCTACCGTGCCCGGCAGCAGCTAAGGAACCTCTGATTCAATCGGCAAGAGCTGTGAGCAAGAAATTTTTCGCCCAGTCGAGGTATCGGAAAGGTCGGAATACTTTGTGTACCCGCAAGGGGTATACCGCATCCGTAAGCCAGCTCGCGCTGGCAACGGCTGCGCTATATTTCCCGTTTTCGATACCAATGAGTGGGCGGAAAAGATCCGCTCACAGCCGCAGACGGTTTATTCAGAACCCCCCTAAAGCAGACCCTTTGAACACACGCACCCCATCCTCAGCGATTTTATATTATATAAAGGAGGCCACACCATGAATACAGACAAAATCGGTGTAGCAATCATCGGACCCGGCAACATAGGCTCTGACCTGATGTTCAAGGTCTTCCGCAGCAAGCATCTGGATATGCGCCTGATGGCGGGCATTGTCCAGTCCCCCGGCATTGAGCGAGCCCAGCAGCTGGGCATTGCCACCACCATCGGCGGCATTGACGATCTGCTGGCCAAGAAGGATGAGTTGGGCATTCAGATCGTATTCGACGCCACCGGCGCCGTGCCCCATCTGAAGCACGCGCCGCTGCTGCGTCAGGCCGGTCTTTATGCCATTGACATGACCCCCGCCGCCGTTGGCCCCTATGTGGTTCCCAGCGTCAACCCTGAGCGGCTAAAGGGTGAAAGGAATGTAAATATGGTCACCTGTGGCGGCCAAGCCACCATTCCCATTGTGCATGCCATTGCCCGCGTAGCCGGTGCGAAGTACGCGGAGATCGTTTCTGCCATCTCCTCCAAGAGCGCAGGCCCCGGCACCCGTGCCAACATTGACGAATTCACTGAAACAACCTCCAAGGCCCTTGAGGAGGTTGGCGGTGCGGACAGAGGCAAGGCGATCATCATTCTGAATCCTGCCGAGCCTCCCATCATGATGTCCAACACCATTTACGTGCAGATAAAGGACACCCACGAGGGCATTCTCAAGGAAATCACGGATTCCGTCAACAAAATGGTTGCCCAAATGCAGCAGTATGTCCCCGGTTACCAGCTGAAGGTGCCCCCTCTGCTGGATGGCGACAAGGTAACTGTCTGCATTCAGGTTCAGGGTGCGGGCGATTTCCTGCCGGTATACTCCGGCAACCTGGATATCATCAACGCGGCTGCCATTGCCGCCGCGGAAAAAATCGCTGAGCGGCTGCTGAAGGAGGGCAAATAATTATGGCACAGCAGATTCACATTGTCGATACCACCCTGCGGGACGGCTCCCATGCCGTATCCCACAGCTTCTCTCCGGATCAAGTCCGCAAAATCGCCTCTCAGCTGGATCAAAGCGGCGTGTACATGATCGAAGTGTCTCACGGCGATGGCATCTCCGGCTCCAGCTATAACTACGGCTTCGGCAAATACCCCGAAATGGATCTGATTGCCGCCGCAGCAGATGTGGTCAAAAACGCCAAGCTGGATATTCTTCTGATTCCCGGCATCGGCACCGTTGCCGATCTAAAGCGGGCTCGAGCCTTGGGCGTGAATGCCGTGCGTGTGGCGACCCACGTCACCGAGGCCGATGTCAGCGCCGAGCACATCCGCGCCGCCAAGGAGCTGGATATGTTCGCCGTCGGTTTCCTGATGATGGCCCACATGGCACCTCCCGAGAAAATCGCCGAGCAGGCAAAGCTCATGGAGAGCTACGGTGCGGACTATATCAACATCGCCGACTCCGCCGGTTATCTGCTGCCCGAGGATGTCGCAGCCAGAGTCAAGGCTGTCCGGGAGGCTGTGTCCATCCCTGTGGGTTTCCATGCCCACAACAACCTGAGCCTCGCCATTGCCAACTCCCTGTCCGCCATTGAGGCCGGCGCGACCTACGTTGACGCCACCCTTCGCGGTCTGGGTGCCGGCGCAGGCAACGCCCAGCTGGAGGTTCTGGCCGGCGTGCTGCAACGCAAGGACATTCCCACCGGACTGGATTTCTACAAGCTCATGGACATTGCCGAAAATGACGTAGAGCCTCTGATGCAGCGGCCTCAGGTCATCCGCACCGCGCCGCTGATGCTGGGCTACGCCGGTGTCTATTCCAGCTTCCTGCTCCACGTTTACCGCGCCGCCGAAAAGTTCCACCTGGAGCCCAGAGATATTCTGGTAGAAATCGGCAAGCGCGGCATGGTCGGCGGTCAGGAGGACAAAATCGTCGAGATCGCGTATACCCTCGCGAACAGCAATCATAGCTAAGGACCCCCCCCCGATTAAATCGGCAAGGGCTGTGAGTGAGAGATTTTTCAGCCAATCAAGGTACCGGAAAGGTTGGAATACTGTATGCATTTCCCGTTTTCGGTACCGAAGAGTGAAAAAAAGATCCTCTCACAGCCGCAGACGATTTGTTCAGAGGTTCCCTAAAAGCAAGAACAAACGGATTAAAAAGCGTCTGGCTGTTCTTGAATTAAGCGTCAAAAGGGTAAAACGCGCGGAAACTGCCATGACAACCGGGCATCATATTGACTATTTGGCCTTCTGCTTTCCAAGGCCTCGGTACCCCAAAATTGTATAACGCCGTCGCACGTTCCGGGAACGGAACCGTGCGGCGGCGTTCTTCTGCTTATGACGGCCACGGCGTCATATCGACTTCCGGGCAAGGGTAATTCACCGGCTTCCCGCCCCGGTCAAATCCTTCACCACCTCGCCGGCCAGAATCAGGCCGGCTACGGAGGGGACAAAGGCTGTGCTGCCCGGAATATCCCGGCGGTCGGTACAGTGGCGCTTGGTGCCGGGAGGGCAGATGCGTGCGCCCGGCAGCTGATGGCCATGTCCTCAATAGGGCGAAGAGGCTGCTCCTCGGAATAGACGGCCTTTCATTTCCGGATGTCCCGTTTTTCCAGCTCCCGGCGCATGACCCGCGCCGGAGGGTCGACACGGGTCTTGTAGATATCCGCCACCCGGGACGCGGCAAGGCGCTCCATGGCGTCCCTGCCCGGCAGCAGCTCGGTTCTGGAAAATGGATTCAGCATCCTGATTCTCCGTTATTCGTAATTGAAGGATTTGAGAAACGCCTTTGCCCGGTCGGTTTCCGGGCTTGCAAAGAAGGCCTTCGGGTCGTCGGACTGCTCCACCACCGCGCCGTTTTCGATGAACAGGATCCGGTCGGCAATGGCACGGGCAAAGTTCATCTCATGGGTGACGATGACCATGGTGCTGCCCGCCTTGGCCAGAGACAGAACCACATCCAGCACCTCCCGCACCATTTCCGGGTCGAGGGCTGCGGTGATCTCATCCAGCAGCAGAATTTCCGGGTGCATACACATGGCCCGGACGATGGCCACCCGCTGCTTCTGTCCGCCGGACAGCTGCCGGGGATAGTCGTCCTTCCGGTCGGCAAGCCCCACCCGTTCCAGCAGCTCCAGGGCTTCCTTTTCTACCTCCGCCCGGGGGCGCTTCTGCACCTTCATGGGCGCTAGCAGGATGTTTTCCAGAATGGTCTTGTGGGGAAACAGCTCATAGCTCTGGAAGACCATGCCGATCTTCTGCCGCATCCGGGTGATGGATTTGCTTTCCCGGAGAACCGGTTCACCGTCCAGCAGAATTTCGCCCCCCTGAATCGGCTCCAGGCCGTTCAGGCAGCGAAGCAGGGTGCTTTTTCCGCAGCCGGAGGGGCCGATGATGACGACCACCTCCCCCTTGTGGACGTCCAGATTAAAATCTTCAAAAATCGCGTGGCCTCCGAAGGTTTTCTTCAGATGCCGCACGCTTAACAGCACATTTTCCACAGTTATGACCACCTTTTCTCCAAGTACCCCGCCAGACGGCTGATGGGCCAGCAAATCAGAAAATACAGCAAAAATACCACCGCGAATACCCCGAAGGCGGCGTTGGGGGAGGTGCGCCGGTTGGCCTCGATGATCTGCTGGGCGACCTTCAGCACCTCCACAATGCCGATCATCATGACGAGGCTGGTGGTTTTCACCATCCGTGTGATGAGGTTGATGGACAGCGGAATCAGCCGCCGGACGGTCTGGGGCAGAATCACCAGGGTGTACACCTGAATGGGCTTCATGCCCAGCGCCTGGGCGCTCTCCCACTGAATAACGGGGATGCTTTGCAGCGCGCCCCGCACCAGGTCGCCCATTTCCGCCGTCCCCCAGAAGCTGAACACAATGATGGCCGCCGCTTCCGCTTCCAGATTCCAGCCGAAGACCCGGGTGGTGCCGAAATACACCACAAACAGCAGCACCATCTGGGGCATAATCCGGACAATTTCCAGATAAACCCGGAAAATAACCTTCAAAATCCGGCTTTTGGAGGTCATGAGCATTCCCATCCCAATGCCCAGCACGATGCTGATGGCGACGGAAATCAGGCTGATACGCAGCGCCACCCACAATCCCCCCAGCAGCCGCAGGAAGTTTGTCCCCTTGAACAAGACGTCAATTCCCAAACTCTGCATAGCGCAGCCTCCTTTCCAGCCAGCTTCCCAGAACGGACACGGGAAGGAGCATAACCAGATAGAAAGCCACGAGCATAGTCAGGCATTCAATGGTTTTGGCGTACATGCCGATCAGGTCTTTCGCGGTAAACATCAAATCCATGAGACTGATGGTGGAAAACACGCTGGTTTCCTTGAGCAGAAAAATCAGATTTGCCAGCAGGCCGGGGACGCTGGAGGTCACCGCCTGGGGAAGAATCACATAGCCGAACACCTGCGCCGGGCGCAGACCCAGACTCTGGGCGCTTTCCGTCTGGATGAGGGGAATGTTTTCCAGTCCGCTGCGGAAGGTCTCCGCCATATACGCGCCGCCCAGCAGCCCCAGTCCCAGCTTGCCGCAGGTTTCCGCGGAAATGCGGACGCCGATTTTGGGCAGCGCAAAGTACAGGAAAAACAGCTGCACCAGCAAAGGCGTATTGCGAAACAGCTCAATATATCCGCCGACAATCTGCCGCAGCACGGGAATTTTCCAATGCACCGCCACCGCGCAGGCAACGCCCAGCACCAGCGCCAAGGCAACGCCCTGCCAGCCGATGCGAAGCGTCAGCAGCAGCGCGTCCCAGAACCTTGGCAGATAGGCCTTCATAACCTCAAAATCCATAAGCACCCTCCGGTTTTCAATTTATACGGAGTTTCTGTTATTTTCTATGATCGATCTTCCGCGCCGCCAGATTGCCCATGCCTTGCAGGAGCTGCACGATGGCGACGATGAATACCAGCGTCACCAGCATGACCCCGGTGTCGTAGCGGTAGTAGCCGTAGCGGATGGCGATGTCCCCCAGTCCGCCGCCGCCGATGACGCCCGCCATGGCGGAATAGCCCAGCACCGTGCCAAGAACGATGGTGCCGCCCACCAGCAGGGAGGTTCTGGCTTCCCCGATGAGCACCTTCCGGACAATGGTGCCGGTTTTCGCGCCCATGCTCAGCGCCGCTTCAATGACCCCGGCGGGAACCTCTTTCAGAGAGGACTCCACCATTCTGCCGACCAACGGCGCCGCGGCCAGCGTCAGAGGAACGATGGTGGCGGTGGAGCCGTAGCTTTTCCCCACAAGCAGCTTGGTCAGGGGCATCACCGCAATCAGCAGAATCAGGAATGGGACGCTCCGGGTGACGTTGATGATGATATCCAGCACCCGGTAGACTGCCCGATTGGGGGTAATGCCGTTTTCGTCCGTCAGCGTCAGGGCGATGCCCAGGGGCAGGCCGATGACGTAGCCGAAAAAGGTGGAGACGAGGGTCATGTAGCAGGTATCCCAGATGCCCTGGGCCATCATTTCGATCATCGCTTTATCCAGCATAGCTTTCTTCCTCCTCGTCTTCGATCAGCAGCAGCCGCTTGGCCGCCCGGGACGCGGGATGGGCAAAGATGTCGGCAACGCTGCCCTCCTCCTGCACCAGCCCGCCGTCCAGCACCGCCACCCGGGTGCAGACCTGCTGAATCACCCGCATTTCGTGGGTGATGACCACGATGGTGATGCCAAACGTATCCCGGATGCTTTTCAGCAGCCTCAGAATGGTCTGAGTGGTCTCCGGGTCAAGGGCGCTGGTGGCCTCGTCACATAATATGACCTCCGGCTCGTTGGCAAGCACCCGGGCGATGGCCACCCGCTGCTTCTGCCCGCCGGAAAGCTGGGCGGGATAGGCGTTCGCCTTGTCCGCCAGCCCCACTTTTTCCAGCAGCTCCAGCGCCTTTTCCCGCCGCTCTTTTCTGGGAATCCCCCGGATCTCCAGGGGGAAGCAGACGTTTTCCAGCACCGTCTGCTGCTCCAGCAGATTAAAATGCTGGAAGATCATGCCGATTTTCTGCCGGCGCAGGCGGAGCTGCTCTTTGCTCAGCTTCAGCAGACTTTCCCCGTTCAGCAGGACGTCCCCGCTGTCGGGATGCTCCAGCAGATTCATACATCGCACCAGCGTACTTTTGCCCGCGCCGGACAGGCCGATCACGCCGAAAATTTCCCCCTTGCCGATGGAGAGGGACACACCCTTCAACGCCTCCACGCTGCCGTTTTTCGCCGTGAAGGTCTTACACAGATTATGAACTTCCAGATAGGTTTGCGCCATGTCGTCACCCCATATTCAAGATAGCACAGCAGGGCAGCCGCATTCTGCGGCTGCCCGCTTATTTGTCAGTCCTCGAAGGGAATCACCGCACCGTCATAGGTGTCGTTGATGAACTTCTTGATCTCGTCGGACTTGAGAACCTTGACCAGCGCCTGAACGCCCTCGTTATTCTCGTTGCCCGCCTTCACCACCAGGACGTTTGCGTAGGTCTTGGCGGCGGCGGAGGCGCTGGTTTCGTAGGCCACTGCGTCATGGGCGACGGAGAAGCCCGCCTGCAGCGCGTAGTTGCCGTTGAGCACCACGAAGGCAACCTCGTCCTTGACCCGGGAAACCTGGGCGGCTTCCAACTCCTGAATCTTCACGTTGTGGGGATTCTCCACAATATCCTTGACGGTGGCGGCAAGGCCTGCACCGTCGGCCAGCTTGATAACGCCGTTGTCCTGAAGCAGAAGCAGGGCACGGGCTTCGTTGGTGGTATCGTTGGGAACCGCGATCACGTCGCCGTCCGTCAGATCGCTCAGCGCGGTCTTGGTGCCCGGATAGATGCCGAAGGGCTCATAGTGGATGGCGGCCACGGCAACCAGGTCGGTGCCCTTCTTCTCATTGAAATCGTCCAGATAGGGGGTGTGCTGGAAGTAGTTGGCGTCAATTTCGCCGCTGTCCACCACCAGATTGGGCTGTACGTAGTCCTCAAACTCGGTGACCTCCAGCGTCCAGCCTTCCTTGGCAAGAATTTTTGCGGCTTCGGCCAGGATTTCCGCGTGGGGCGTGGGAGAAGCGGCCACGGTGACGGTGCCCTTTTCCTCTACGGTTTCCGCGGCCTCGGCACCGGCGGCTGCGCCGCCCTCAACCACCAGGGTGTCCTCGTAGTCCTTACCGTAGGTGTCCAGCAGGGTGGCTTCATAGTCGGCATGGAAGAAGTTCTCTTCACCCAGCGCCTTGATCTCGTCGTTCAGCCAGTTCAGCAGGGTGGTGTTGCCCTTGGTGACGGCGGGGGCGATGGTGTCCGCGCTGCCCAGAGAGGGGATGCCCACCACATAGCCGGGATTTTCAATGGAGAAGGCGATGACTTCGGTGTTGTCGTTGGCCCAGGCCACGCCGTTGCCGTTTTCAAAGGCGGTCTTGGCTTCGGCGTAGGCGTCGTACTTTTGCAGCTTGATCTCGGGGTTGTTCTTTTCCAGATAGGTTTCGGCGGTGGTGCCGGAGATCACGATGACCTCATCGTCAGCGCCGATCTCGTCCAGGGACGTGATCACCGCGTCCTCGGGGGAAACAACGCCCAGCGCCACGTTCATGTAAGGAAGGGCGAAGTCCACTTCCTGCGCCCGCTCGGGGGTGACGGTGAAGTTGGCGAGGATGATGTCCACCTTGCCGGTCTGCAAGTACTCAATGCGGTTGGCGGCTTCAGTGGAGACGTAGTTGATCTTCACGCCCAAATCCTGCCCGATGCGGTTGGCGAAGTATACGTCATAGCCCTGGTACTCGCCGTTCTCGTCCACGTAGCCGAAGGGGCTCTTGTCGGAGAATACGCCGATGTTGATGGTGCCGCTGGACTTGATTTCCTCCAGCGTGCGGAAGGTACCCTTGTCTGCGGATGCGTCAGGTTCGGTCGTCTTTGCGCCGCAGCCGGCAAGCAGGGAGGCGGCGACGGTCAGGCTCAGGAAAACGGCTCCGATTTTCTTAATCAGGTTTTTCATAAAAAAGTCCTCTCTTTTCGTTAAAATCAATAAAATCAGGGAATCCAAGCACAAAAAATGCCGGGGCTTCAATCAGCTCCCGGGCAAATGGCGTTATGATATCCCTTCGGAAAAATCATGTTTCAGGTGCAGCAAAGCGTATACGAATGCACCCCGCCATACGGATATGCCCGGGAGATACGCATTCGACAACAAGACTGTGCTGCATAAGAATTGACTTCAAACATTGCAATCCGCTCCTTTCGTTTCGCTGCTCAGATTCGATGGCTAGATAATACACCCACTTTCCTATCTTGTCAATAGGTTTTGAAAAAATATTTTCCTATTTTTCTGATAGGAAATATAGGCTTATCGAATTGTTGGTTAAAAGCCCGCCCCACGGAATGGAACTGCACCCCTTGCCTCTCCCAATGGGAGAGGTGGCTGAGCGCAGCGAAGACGGAGAGGGGAAACGGGGGTGTAACGCCCTCTCAGTCACCTTCGGTGACAGCTCTCCCAGAGGGAGAGCCAAGCGGCTGTACCTCCTCCCATCAAGCGCGGAACGGGCAGGTTCGGTTCAGGCAGCACCGCACAATTCGGCAAGAAGTCTCAGACAGGATTTTTGCTCCAATTCAAAGTTTGGAAAACGAAGGAATACTGTATGTACCCGCAAGGGGTATG
>ERZ1026772.494-NODE-494-length-28983-cov-4.220720_pt1 | contig 28983 bp, 29 predicted proteins | sample MGYA00380124_ERZ1026772 | MGnify/ENA primary metagenome ERZ1026772 (study PRJEB33269, sample SAMEA4719760) | human gut metagenome | biome: human-associated habitat; feature: organic feature; material: feces | place: Cameroon | collected 2013-10 ...
CTTCCCTCCACAGCATGGAGTGAATAAAACGATACCTTCTTGTAAATCTTAAAAAATAAGTGTATATCAGAAAATTGAAGATAATCAATAACAATTACTTATTTAATATTTTAGCATCTGAGCCATAGGGCTCTTTTTTTATGCCTAAAATTCTTGTGAACTTGTTTTTCGTGTTACAAGAATGGATGTCGAAAATGGTTGAATAGACAGAGTGAGAGAAGTTGGGACAGGGCAAAACAAAAGCTCACTTTCAACATTATGCAGGGGAAGTATGCCTTCTTTAACAATTACATTATTAATCCACAAAAAATCAGATGATCTGCGAAGAACGAAGTCTTAAACTTCATTTCTTAGCAGTACCGAAGAGATGTATAATGAATGTCGGATAACTGGATTGTGCGGAACCTGGAAAATGCACTGCAAGTCATGGACTATGTGTTGTTGATTTTGCTTTTTTCGTAGTGGGAGTTGTGAGAACCTACAGTTTCCTTTCAGAACCGAAAAAGTCCGAGTGCGCTGTAAAGCTGTTTGTTCATTTTGCGATTGCAAAGGGTTTGATTAACTATGGTATGTAACTGATGATGGAGATTTCGGAAATTAACCAAGGTGTTGTCGATACGAGTATGACTTCGCCGGGCTTGGAACGCCGCTGACAATTGTGTTGTCGCAGGAGAATGTCACAGTGGTGTATTACTGCGGATTCTTTGAGTCTAATACCCTTGTGGGTGGTAATGTTTTATCAACAGCCTTGTTCATTTGGTACCGTCTTTCGTGATGATTTTGAGTGTATATGGCTGTTTTTAAGATCCATATGTTCACACTGCACTTGCCCTGTTTCGCTTTCCTCATTTGCTGTAGAATCTATCCAAAACATCGGCAAGAACTTCTTAAAAAGCTATGCGTTTGTGCTTGGATGGCGCGATTATCGTTTTAGCAGGTATCATTTTCTTGGTGGTTGCCTCCATCTCTTTGCTTGTCAATCCGAACGCAGTGGCAACTTCTATGGTATGAAGTTGCGTTGGTGAGCTGATTTTCAATATGCTCATTTCGGTAGACACGGTGAAAATGGCTGACCGACTTGTGAAGGAAATGATGTGTATATAGCTTAAATTCGATAGATAAAATCAAGCATTTTGATTTTATCTGTTGTATTTCTTAAAAATCGGTGGTATAATATAGACGAAATATACGGAGGTGATTTTGATGATGATTGAATTTCGCTTCAAAAACTATCGTTCTTTTCGAGACGATGCGGTGCTTTCTATGGAAGCAACCGGGCTGAGTTCTTTTAAAAGCTGCTTAATTCCACTGACATCCACAGTAAAGTTGCTTCCTGCAATTGCGATTTACGGTAAAAACGGCGGCGGAAAAAGTAATGTGATTCGTGCTTTTTGGTTGGCTGTGCAGTTTATCCGAAATGCGCAGAGAACGCAGCATGAGCACGCCGCTGTTCCTGTAAATCCGTTTGCGCTGAACGACTATTCCAAGGATGAACCTACGGAGTTTGCATTCGAGTATACTTCGGGCGGCATAAAGTATTGGTATAGCTTCGCCGCTACACGCGAGAAGATTTACGCAGAGTGTCTCTACCATGCACCAAAAGGACAGAAAGCTTTAGTGTTCAAGCGTACCGGGCAGCACTTCGATTTCACAGAGGATAAATCAAAGCGGCTGTTGATCGGCGAAATGGTCGCTGAAAACCAGCTATTTTTCTCGGTGGCATGCACTATGAACGATGCGGCTTGTGTTGCTGCTATGCGGTGGTTTCGGAATCAAGTGTTCTTTTCACGTGATTATTCTGATATTCCTCGGCAGTTGATTGAGTATTCGGAAGATAAGAATATGCTAAAGGTAATTTCAGACTATGCAAAGGTAGCAGACTTGGGTATTTTGGATATGCAATTTGAGTTTAACAGCAATGAGATTCAAGATGACGAAAGCCTGCCTGATAACATTCCAGATGGCATAAAGGCTGCACTGATGCAGTTTATGCATACCCTCGCTGAGACCTCCAACAATGGAGAGGCACGCCTGAAAATGGGCGAGGTTTCTGCAAAAGCCAGTCACCAAGGCGAAAACCGTGATGGAAAGAAAGCAACCTATTCGCTGGAGCTTTCCGACGAGTCGGACGGTACCAGAAAACTGATGGCACTGGCTCCTGCAATCGAATCTGCGTTGCGCACCGGTGGCATCTTACTGGTAGATGAACTGGAGCGTGAGCTTCACCCTATACTGGTAAACTATATCATTGCAAAGTTCCAGAGCAAAATCGCAAATCCAAATGGTGCACAGATCGTTTTTACTACACACAATACGGAGCTGATGAATCTGGAACTACTGAGAAAGGATCAGCTGTATTTTGTCGATAAGCGTGATAAAGACGGTGCTTCTGAGTTGTATACGATTAGTGAATTTTCTACCCGCACGACTGAAAATATCCGTAAAGGATACCTTGTTGGCAAATATGGCGCAACGCCGGATGTTGAAATCGAGGAGGTGGAGTAAATGCCGCGTCCTACCAAAAGAAGCAAACCTTATATCGTGGTGTTCTGCGAAGGGAAAAGCGAACAGGTCTACACGGACTTTCTGAGAAAAGAATTTAAAGATGTTGCGTCAATCAAGCGCCCAGCCTCTACAGGACTTTTTGATGAGGCTGATAATAAATTTAAAAAGGACAAGAAGTATCGTGATAATGCTGAAGTAACTGATGAGGTATGGTTCTTTTTTGATGTGGAAACAGCAGATGCTGGACTGTGGGATGCCCGGATGAAAATTATCAAACGGCTTCGCTCGCTGCGAAAAAAGCCCGAAATCAAGGTTAGACTTTTGATGACGACCGGCTGCATCGAGTATTGGCTGATGTTGCATTACGACATGTATGTGCCATCAATTCAAACCGTTGCCGAAAAGCAGCGGGTGATGGATCGCTTGCTTGCCAAAGAACCGAATTACCAGAAGGGTGATGCCGATGTAACAACGAAAATCGCACAGAATTATCCAACGGCAGTTAGCAATGCGCGGCAGACGGTTTCTAATTTGCTTAAGCAAGGAATGCCTGGCATGGAGGATACAGACGAGCGAAACCGTTGGCTTTGCCAGAAATGTCTGACCTTTTCTACTGTCTATGAAGCAATCGACTTTTTAACCGGTTTGCAATAACAATCTGTTAAAGTGTCATTGAAGAAATCGAATGGCACTTTTTGTGCTATGAAAAAGAGTTTGTAAAAAAAACAGCCTAACAAAAAACAAGAAGGCACATAATCGTTATCACTTTCGGTTATGTGCCTTTTGTGGTATAATAAATTTGTGAATATATAAATATTAAAAAGCAAAAAAATATCACATAAATCAAAATAATCAGTAACAAATACTTATTTAATTTCCCTCATCACGGAAAAATGTGGGATAATCAAAAATAAATATTGAAAAAGAGCATAGGAAGCTCCAAAATTGTAGTTGAAGAGATAAACAATGGAGGAGAGAAACCTATGCTCTATTTAGATGATATCAAAGTCGAATTTGAACGTCAAGGATTTAAAGGAACACATATAGGAATCAGCCCTAATGATAAAAGCGTACTGTTTTTGGAGAGCGTAAGGTCAACGCAGACAGTCCGGTGCCCTTATTGCGGAGACAGTGTATATATTTATGAAAACGGACAAGTCAAACTCAAAGATATTCCAATATGGAGAGGTACTACACACATATGGAACTTCTTTATCCATAGATATCAATGCAACTGTTGCCACAAAACATTTACAGAAGAAATACCTTTCAAATATCCCGGAACACGGATAACATACCGAGCAGCAAACTGGATCAAGGGCTTTTTGCCCGTCTAAATCATAGCCTAAAAATGTATATACTGCATAATTTTTACTCTCATACTCTTTCCTGATTGTGACATAAATACAATCCACAAATAGAATTTTATGGGGTGCCACAAATATTTTTATGTCACCTTCTATGGTAATTTCTTTATTATCATGGGAAGTAATTTTATTGTACATTTTGACAGTTACTCTTTTATAATTTCTCTGTTCTTAATCTTTTCGACTTATCTTTGACAAGCGAAAAATATATCAAACATTTTAAGACAGTTTGTATGATGTGATTTTTATGAATTGAAAAATTTTTACTGTCAAGTTGTAAGCAGACTATTTGTAATAGTTTATAAGCAATTCTTCAAATCTCTCTGCCGGAAAATAATACTTTGTTTTGCCGTCAATTTTATCTGATACAAGATATTCCTTATTAACTTTCCTGTTCAAATTTATTGTTTTTAGAATACCGTTCTCAATAAAATCATATAAACGATATCCATCTTTAAGGTATACACTTTGGAAACGATTCATTGTAGAAATTATTTGTCTATCTGTAAGTTTAGCAAAGCACACTAAGGGATGCTCCTCAAAGAGTCGTTTCAGCAGATTTGTCATTCTTTTGTTATCCGAGTATATATCAATAAGATACCTTGCAACAAGTTCTCCAACAATTTCTAAGTCTGCTTTTTTTATATCCACAAGCAAAACTGTTAATTTACTAGCAAAATGACAAATTTGGATACATTTACGACGGTCAAAATAAAATAACTTTGCACCCCATTCAAGCAGTCGATTATCCTTTTCGTGATTATAAATATCTAAGACAATTTGCCGCATAACCGGATCTTGAAAGTTTTCCGGCATTTTTATTCCATATCTATCCACTGTTTGCTTTGTTGCGTATATTATCATGCATCCAACTCCTGTTTTTGCTTGTGTATAACAAACTTCTTTCTGCTACAACCATTTTAAATATAAAGTGTAAAAGTTGATTTTAAAACTGTTTAAAAGCAGTCTTGTACTTTTTTACTGACCGTGATTTGCCGAGAATATATATTGCGGTTTAAACAAATACCTCTATTTTAGCATAATAATTAAATTGTCGCAACAAACAGTACTACGGCATTTTGAAGCGTGCGCTGATTTTTATATCTGTTATAATTTAAAAATTCGTGCATAAAAATATAATCCAAAACTATAAATAAAGTGTCTATGTTATGCATAAAAGTATAATTAAAAGTATATCAGTAAGTAAAATTGTGCAGTTATGTAAAGCAATATTGAAAACATTTTGTATATATTTTTACAAATCTATTGAAAAGGTGCATTTCGTATGATATAATAGTGCTATAATATAAAATTCTTGCAAAGCGAGTGCTTTAGATGCTTTAAATGTCGTTCCTGCGGCGACATTATTTCATTTGTTTTGAATTATCATATATATAAACCAAAATACGAAACATTATTTTACTTGGAATGAGGTGCATAATATGGGAATTTTTAATTTTGGAAAGAAAAAACAAACACCTGAGGAACGAGCTGAAATGTATTATACCGAAGGAATGGTGTTAATCCAAAACGGATATTATGACTCTGCGTTTGATGTGATTTGTAAAGCAAGTGAGCTTGGGCATCGTGGTGCAATGGGACAACTTGCGATGATGTACATATTCGGTCAGGGATGTGAAGAAAACCGAAATGAGGGAATAAATCTTCTCAGAAAATCTGTTGAACTCGGCAATCTGTTTTCCTGCTATGCCTTTTCGGTTTTATATGACAACGGCATAGAAGAAATATCACCCGAAGAGGCGGAAACAATGTGTAAAATTGCTGCTGATGCAGGTTTGCCTGAAGCAATAGAAAGAATGAAAAGAGGCTTTGATACGGAGGGTTAAGTAATGAAACTCAGAATTATCGAAGAAGTATGGGGGATAAACAGATCGACAGGAAAAAGAAGTGTTCGTACAATCTCCAACAAAGCTTTTGAACCATCAGTCGGATCTGTTTTGAAATTCACTTCAAGCGGAAGATATTTTACAATTGATGATATTTGTAAAGATAATATAACTGTAACTGTTCATTGCAAAAATACGGAATATAACAAAATTATAAAAATAAACAAAGGCGAAAGTGCAGTATATAATCCCCGTTCAATTGACGGAGGGTATAAGTACCGCCTTGTATATGAGGATGAAAATTCAACTAACAAATATGCGGTTGCAATTTCTGTTGAAAAGGCTAAAGGTGAGCATGATTTGGAACAAAGTAAATTTTTTGGTTCGCCGACAGTTCCAAATGCTTGGAAAGACAGATTTCATGATGACATAGTGTTTCTGGCACAAATCAGACTTGCTGATATAGCTGAATTCGATTATGATAATCGCCTGCCGCATACTGGTTATTTATACTTTTTTCTTGACGCTGAAATGTATCCGTCTGATCAACTTTATGTTTGGGTTGAGTATTATCCGGATGAACCGGACACGGTTATTGTTGATTTTAATACGATGTCTCCTATTTCGGACGGGCTTAACGACGATTGGCTTATAAATTTTTATTATGCCGATGCTGACAAAAGCGGTACAAAGTTATTCGGAATTCCCTCGGGTGCGATTAATGAGAACGGAGATGAGCCGAATTTGCTTTTGCAGTACGATCCTTTGGATTTTGACGGTGTGCCTTTTTTAAATAACTTGGATGGATATGCTTATGTGTTTTTTGGAGAAGATGAAACTGATTTTGGATCCGTAAGCTATAAAGTTGAACGATCATAAGGAGGGATTTTTAATGAAAGACGTTAAACAGGCTGTTTCTGTAAGCGGAAATCAGAGCAAAGCTATATTTAGAATTATTTGTGCAATATTATTTGCTCCTGCAATTTGCACAGCTGTATACACCGGAATTAAAAAATGGCTTGAATACTGCGGATACACTTCAGCGGATATTGCCAATGCGGAAAAAATCTGGGAGTATGCAGGTATTCCGATTATTATAATTGTTACACTTATCTATATTTTTCGGACATTAAGACGCAGATATGCCTACAGTTATATGCTGGATTATTATTCGCAATTGAATGCAAACGGTTTCACGGTTTGCCCTCGGTGTGGAAGTTCTGTTTCTCTCAGACACGGCAAAAAAAGTTATCAGGCTCATGTGGGCGACAAAATTACAACGACACATTATTCGGACGGAACTAAATCTGTACAAACCAACCCCATTTATGAAACACGCTTTCGTAAATATACATATCATCAATGTGACAACGGCTCTTGTGCAATTGAAGATCACAGTAAGCTGAAATTTGGTCATATGCCGTATAAACGTGCAGATTTGCGCCTGTTGATTTTGCAGGATAATTCTGCATCTAAAAATTCTGCCGGTTATCTTGTGAACGGCGGAAAACACGCAATGCGTATGCTGTTGATATTTATTGTTATTGCTGCGGTTGTTGTTTTAATGCTCATAACAAAAAATAACAACGATTCAATTTACGGTCAGTTTGGCGGAAAAGAGGCTAAAGGAGTTTCTGTTACATCTGAACTCGGAAAAGATGAAAAAGAGTATATCGGCAACGCAAAAAATATTATAAAAAATAATATGAACAATTATCGCCTGTCTGTCAAAGAACAAAAATCAGGGCTGTTTCAGCACGAAAACAAAGCCGAAGTATATGGCTGGAAAAATGATGATAAGGTTGATTGTTTAACCGTAAGGCTTGAAGGTATGAAGACAGAATCCGGTATAGACGGGTTGTATTACTTAATGCCTTATGAGGGGAAGGATTGTATTTTCAGCGATAAGGATACAACTATATATCCTCCTGATTCCGATTTTTATAAAGAAAATTATGACGCCCTGAAAAAATGGGACGGAGCATCTGTTATGAATGCCCTTTTAGATAAAATACAGACAGGAGAGCTTTATTATAAAGAAGACACAGCTTCCTATGCTTTGCGTTCGGATAAAATCAGTCTGTATATCCCGGAAGAGGGTTCTGTTCGCATTTTGGATGAATCCGGCGATGTGCCGATTCGCTATATATTCTCACCGTCTCAAGATGGGGAAAAGCCTCACAATTATGCTGATTTTAAATTGCTTGGAGCGGAAGATACCGAAACAGATCCTTTGCAAAAATTGTTGAATACAACAGATTATGATGCAAAAATTGAATTTTATGAAGACGGAAATGAAATTGCCGAAATTCGTTACGAGGATAACGGTGACGGTTCACACACTTTCCGCTTTGAAGACAATTACAAGGACTTTGTAAAAGCTAAGTATGTCATCTATCCAGATGAAAGCAGATATGAAGTATATCTTTTTGACGGTGATTACAGCTATTCCGATGAACCTCAAAAGTATAAGAAATCCGACAATAAAGATACATATGATTGGCTTTACAATATGATTCCCGACAATTTTGTTAAGGCTAATTTGGATTTTGATAAAGCGGAAGAGGGAAGTATGCTGTGGGCAACTACCTATACGCAAAAGGTTGACGGCAAAGATAAGGCTGTGTTAAGTGCGGAGGGTGGCACTGTTAAAAAGTTTAACTGTTATGAAACAGAGAAAAATTATGTTGAAATTCGTTGGTGATTTCCTGTCAGGAGGTACATATGCCTTATACAGAACAAAATTTAAAACAGCTTGCTAAGTCGGTACAGAAAATAGAATCAAGAAAAGAACATCAATATGCCGCACCTACATATAAAGATACGGCAGAGCTTTCAAAAATAGCCGAAACAGTTGAATCTCAGCTTGAAACAGAAAAGCCGTGGGACAGAAATACGCTTGACAACAGTATATTTTTCGTTAGATATCTTGCAAATTCTTACGAAAAAATGTGGAGATGTGCGTTAAGTGTAAAGTATTACAATATGCTTATCAAGCTGCTTTCAGCTAAGGCGGAGATGTATTCTGAAACAGACGAAGAAAGTTTTGATGATTACTATTCTGCTGTCAGGGCGAGAAATTATTATTCGTATGATTCTTGCGATGATCTTTCTGAATTTGCCGATAAATTCCTGCCTAATGATGTAAAAAGTAAAATTGAGAACGAGGTTCTTTCAAAAAAATCAGGGCTTAGACATGACCCGACAGAATTAAGCGATGAATATTTAGCAGTTATTGATGAGGTTGAACAGAGAATTGATGAAGCTGATACGGGAGATATGCATAATTTTGAACGGATAAAATTAAAAAGTCAACTGCTTAAAGAATACGGCATAGATTGGAAATCTGAAATAGAACTAAATCCGAATGTTCGCTTTGACTGAATGTGAGGTACATCTTAGGGGTGACAGAGGTGACAAGCCACTTTATACAAGAGTGCAGATCGTTTATAAAAAACGGCGGAATATCTTCAAACGACGGTTGCATTGCGAATAGTCAGCCAAACTTCGGAATGTTTGAAATAGATGCAAATGAGGTTGATTTGTATCTGCGTTTTAACCGTTCCCTTTCGTTTAATGAACGGCTGTTTCTTCTTATTGACAGAACAGGACAGAAGGACAGTGATGTTTATAAAAAAGCTCGCATCGACAGACGACTGTTCTCTAAAATTCGTTCAAATAAAAGATATATTCCTTGTAAGAAAACTGTAATTGCCCTTTGCCTTGCACTGAATCTTAACCGTGATGAAAGCGATCTGTTGCTTGCGTCAGCAGGGTACAGCCTTTCTGCGGCAGATGATTTTGATTTGGTTGTTGCATTTTGCATTGACAAAAAAGTATATGATTTTTTTGAAATAAATGAGGTTTTGTTCCGGCTGGGATTTGATGTTTTTGAGTAATAAAAAAAACCGCCGTATAGGCGGTCGGGGTTAGGACGGATTTTCAGTTTCGTTATGTTCAATATCTGCAGTATTATCCAAAGCATATTCAAGACATTGTATGACAATTTTGTTGACAGATGTATTGTACTCTCCGGCAAGCTCTTCAAGCTTGTCAACAATATGCACGGGAATACGAAATGTTTTATTGACTGATTCAAATCCTCTTTCAAATTCTAACATACTTTGCACTTCCTTATACACAATATTATGCACTCTGTATTGCTAAAAATAAATAATTACTTTATCTTGCAAAAACATTGCTAATGTGTTGCATGAGCAAAATGTTATATCAGAGCAGACCGTTTTTATAAAAATACGGATAATGATTATTACAGGAGGCGGATAATATGAGTAAAACCAAAAAGGTAAGAAAACTTTTTAAGTCAGCTAAAATGGGAAATCCGTATGCAATGTACAAACTTGGCATTGCTTATCAATTGGGCAGAAATGTTTCGCAAAATATGAACGAATCAGCTATGTGGATTGAAGAAGCAGCAAGGCTCGGTTGTGTTCCTGCAATTGAGTGGATAAAAGATTATAGCTTCGATGATAACCCCTACATTCAGGCTTATGCATAAGGGGGGGATTGCAATGATTAGATGTCCGTATTGCGGAGGAACTCTTGTGACAATCGGCGGTGGTGACGGTAATCCGTTCAATGTCCATCAAAAAATGAAAACGGTATGTTCGGAATGCGGGAGAAAAATATCCGAGCATTCGGATGATATTTTTGATTATGTTAAAGATGTCATAAGTATTACATTGACCTCAATAGGAAACGGTGTGACAATTACAGCAGAAAAAACTGTGCCTTTTGAAAACGGTACATACTTTCTTGGCAGTGAATATCCGTTTTCACGGAGATATGAAGATGAAAATCGCTCATACTCATTTGAGAATATTACGGTTAATAATGATGAAATTACTGTTGCGGGAGAAACCGTGAAAATTGGGGAAAAACCCGTAAAAATTATAAAACATCTTCAAGCCTGTGCTTATGATAAACATCCTATAGAGGAAAAAATAATTCTGACAATCAGTAAAGACATAATTATGAAATAATGAAAAGAGGATAGTGATGAACAGCATAAGATTAAAACCAATATTAAATGCAGAAAAAATTTCAGTAGGAGATTCTAAACTTTTCGGAAATCCCGATGTATGGGACGGTTTTGAATGGCCTGCAATAGAAGAGAACGGAGAACTGTATGACCTAACTTTTATGTGCCAGCTGAACTGCGCAGACATTGTACCTTATGACAGAGATGGCTTGTTGCCTAAAACAGGAATGTTGTACTTTTTCTATGATATGGACGATATGCCTTATGAACCAACTAATAAATGTGCTGCAAAGGTGGTTTATTATAACGGAGATATAAGTGCATTAAGAGAAATGCGGGTGGTTGATGAAAACGGAGAAGATGCGTCCGTAAGTCCGATGAAACTTGATTTTGAAATTGTCCCCCACGGCTTCCTTGATGACAGAGAGCCCACACATCTTTTGTTAGGCGATCCGTCTTTGGATTACGGAACTCAGTACGGTGTTATTGACGGTTGGCAAATGCTTTTGCAGATTGACTCGATGGAAACCAATGAAATATTTTTAAATTTTACAGATGAAGGGGTACTTTGCTTTTATATTGAACCGGAGAAACTGAAAAATCAGGATTTTTCAGATGTGCGAATTATGCAGATATACAGTTAAATAGAAAGCAGAAAAAATCTGCCTATATCCTATATACTAAATGAGGAGGTAACTGAAATGACAGATAAAAAGCAAATGCTTCACATAAAGGCAACTTCAACATCACCTGACGGTACTGTTCGTAAGGCTGAAGCGACAGTTCCGTATATAAAGGGAACAATGGTTCATTTGCCGGATGAATATCCTTTTTCAAGGAATGTAATGCTTGACGGTGATACAGGTTACTCTATGAGAACGCTTAATATTAAACAAAACGGCAAAATTGAGTATTTCTGGTCAGATTATTATGAGCTTGAGGACGGAAAGGCTCACGCTGAAAAGGAAATCGGAGCCGAAAAAATAGTAATCGACTTTACTCTGACAGAAATCTAAAGTCAGGAGGTGCAGCATATGAGACCTGAAACTGTATTGAATTTGGATTATAACGGCGATGCAAAATCACAGCTTTCACAATGGCTGTCTGAATATACGTCATACTTAGATGATTATCCCGAAAAAGAGGAGATTATCAGAAAATTAATTTCCAGAGCAGAGCTTGCATATAAGCTGTACGAACAACGATTGCAGGAAAAAAGAGAAAGCCTGAGGGGCTGTTCATTTCACGATGACAGTTATTACATTGAAACAGCTCGCATACAGGACGATGAGGACAGCAAGCTTGACGGTGACTTCCCTCTCGGAAATGAGTCTGACGCTGTATTTGTTTCAAAATATTTTTCAGTTTCCGATCTGGTAAAAATTCAGCTTGGTTTTGCAGAAAGAATGCTTTACAGCTTACAAAGCGAGCAGGCAGACAATGTGCTGATAAAAAAGGGTATTCTCAATGAGATGACAGGTCAGTGGAAAGAAGCCGAGTGTTGCTATTGCGCTGTTCAGGCAGACGATTCCGTGCAGGAAAGAGCGCTTTACTGCCGCCGCAAAGCGGAAGATGAAGGCAAAAAGCTCTATCAAAAGGGTATGGAGCTGATAGAGGAGCTTAATTGGAATGATGCGTGGTATCCGCTCTATAATGCGGCAGAGCTTGAGCATACCGAAGCTATGGCTGAAATCGGATATATGTGTGTATACGGTATCGGTTGCTCAAAAGACATAGATGAAGGTCTTACATATCTTCGCCGTTCTGCGGAAAAAGGCAGTAACTATGCTTGCTATGTACTCTGGGAAATGCACGACGACGGTGTCAAAGATATCAAAGCGGCAGAAGCTAAAAAATGGTGCGAACAAGCAGCAGACAGAGGAGATATAAAAGCAAAGGCTCGTCTTGAGGAAGGCTTTGATTTGCGCCCTGTTACCGAGATTTTGCATGAACAGATTGATAAAGGAAATATTGATGCATTGTGGTATATGGCTATGGAGCTTGATGCACCCGAGGACGACGGGCTGGCGATGAAATATGTTGAGCGTGCGGCTGATGCCGGACAGATTGATGCATTGTTATTCTATGCCGAGCTGTACAGTGACCCCTCAGATGCTGAATTTTACGATGAAGAAAAAGCCGATGAATATTACCGCAAAGCGGCAGAGAAAGGCTGTGAAACAGCAATTCTTGCTTTGGGTGACCGTGCGCTGAGAGATATCGATGTGCCTTTCTGGAAACAAGTGGCGGATTCAGCCAAAGTAACCGAAAATATACGTGAACAGCACAAAGCGCAGTTTGCTTGGTATCTGCTGGCGTCACAGGGCGGCTGTGTCCGGATTATGCCGCATATCGCCACAGCTTATCATTACGGCTATCCCTGTGAAAAGAATGACGAGCAGGCATTTTTGTGGGCTTCCCGTGCGGCAGATGCAGGTGACTGTTACGCTATGTATCAAATCGGATATTTCTACGAAAATGCTCTCGGCTGTGAAAAGGATATGACAGTCGCACTGCTGTTTTATATACAGGCGGCAGAGGGCGGCGTCCTTAACGCAATGTACCGCCTGATTGATATTTACACAAACGACAAGGACGGTATTCCTGCCGATAAAGAAAAGGCAAACCGTTACCGTTTTATGTCGGGCGTCGGGAGAGAATAATTAAATAAAATTTGTATGTTATGCGTTTTTTAATATCAGCAAACAGGAGTGAATTACAGTGGGTGGAAATGCAATGATAAAATGCCCGAAGTGCGGCAGTACCAATGTTACCTGTATGGACGGTGCAGGTGCGATTTCAAAATACGGCAGAGATGTGATGATTGACATAGCCTTTGATATGTGGCTGTGCGGCGATTGCGGCGAGAGTTTTCGGTTAGATGAATCAGAGGTTTCTAAAGAGAATACAGAAAAGGCGGACAGCAATAAATGAAAATTCTGATGATGATAGAAAAATGGGGCGTCGATGCTGAAAGCCAATATGGTTTTTATGTGTTTGACTGTAAATATGAAACCTTTTCTGTCAATACGGACTTCTACAAAATTCATGTGATAGATGACGGCAGAGCCAGGCTCACAATGTATGATTTCAGCGGCAAAGTTTTATTTGAAAAAGAAATAACCTATGAAACAGAAGGACATTATTCTCCGGCATCAATGGACGGAGGCTATAACTATACCTTTACGCTTTTCCGTAATGATGAGGAGATTGTGAAATATCTTGATAACACACCGTATAACAACGGTAAGATATATTGGTCGTGTCCTCCGTCTGCTTGTGAAATTATTGTGACAACCCCGTGGGATTGCTATTATGCCGTATATGACGAAAGCGGCATGATTTCCGGGCAGACAAAGGAACGATATCGTTTTCGGGTTGATGATATAACCGATTCGGGAATCACTATTACTGTATTTCATAAGGGCGAGTATTCAGAAACAACAATACTCGCCCCGAATAACAAATTTGAGAAGGATTTTGACGACGGAAAATACAGATTATCTGTCTTTTCCAATCGGCTTGAAGCGCAAAGATACCTGAATCAAAATGATGATAAAGACGATGAACCCGATGATAACTGGGTATGGTAACAATATGAACAAACGATAGTTATGAAGTTTATAAGGAGAAAACACAATGAGCAGAAAAGAAGAGCTGATCGCTCAAAAAGAACGGCTGAATGATGAAATCGGTTTTCTGTTTTACACAGATGATACCGAGGACGGTCTTAGGCTAATTCGTCAGGCAATCAGTGAGATTGAGGAATACGGGCATATTCAGAATACAGCTGATGAATATATTGACCCGTATAGATGGTCAGAGGCATTTTACAAAGAACTAATGCAAACACTGAAAACCGCCGAGGCGGTATATTCCGAGCTGTTGGCTCCGGAGAATCAAAACGAGGATACATATGAAACTGAAAATAACTGATGAATTCTGGGCAGTAGGAAAAAGGACAAGAAAAGTAAAGATCGTGCGTGTACCCCTTGCCGTCGGAAAGATTAAGGGTATGGATAACGGCGGCTCATATTGGAATATTGATGAGGTCAGTAAGGATTTTGTTAAGGTTTCCTATATCCGTCATGACGGCGAGTTGATAAAAAACTGGACTGTTACAAAGGAAAACGGTGAGTTTTACCGTCCACGCTCAATGGACGGCGGTCATCAGTACACATTAAAGCTTGTGCGGTTTTTTTGAAATACTAAAATATTCTGTTACCAAAGAGAGGAAAACACTATGATTAGAACGGGGTTAATCAGACGATGAAGGACGAGAAAAGCATTGCAGAGGTGCTCGGGCAGATTGCAAAAAGCTACGGTGAAGATATTTTTCTGGAGCAAAGGCGTGTTTATGCAATCCTTTCTGACCTTGCGTCGGGAGATTCAAATGCCAAACAGCGGCGAAGAATAAAAATGTTGCTCGAAGCAGGCTCTGTTGAAATACTGCTGAAAGCAAAAAAGGACAAAAAAGGCGCAGAGCTTTACATAAATGAATCGGTCAGCCGTCTGATTTCAAACACCGATATGGACGAAGGCGTTGCAAGAGAAACAATAAATATAATTGCAGAGGCGCTTTCAATAAGTCCGTCGGCGGTTACGGATAAAGGGAAAAACACGAAAAGACCGAAAAAAATAACAGACGACGCACAAACCGCAAAACCGCAGGAGAAACCTGATGATAACACAGAGTATGGTGAAGGCATTAAGATGCCAAAGTTCATTCTGATTGGCTTGCTTGTTTTGTGCGGAGCTTTTGCTATTTTCGGACTTGTCGCTTTGTTTATGAATCTTGATTGGACAGGCAATCAGTGGTTTATCGGAATAGGCTCGGGACTTGTCCTTGCAGCGGCATCTGTAGGACTTTCATTCCTTTTTGAAAATCTTATCGACAATTATAAATGCCAGACGCTGACTGTTATTATCCCGATATTGTTTGTAGGAAACATTTTACTGCGGTGTTTTCTCGGCGATGAAAGCGTTGGTATTATTTTCAGAATCCTGATGGCGTTCATTTTTGCAGGCTCTGTTGCAAACGCAGTCTTTACCCATATTGAGCAAGAGGAAAAGTATATGCCGCCTAACATAATAGCGGCGGTGTTAAGTGCGCTTTTATTCTTTATATGGCCGGGAGATTTCTCGTGGACTGTCTGGCAGTGGATTATAGGCATAGGCGGCGGTCTTGTGCTGTGTGCTCTCGCTATATTTGCAGTATTGATACTTGATGAAATAGGACCCGAAACTCACCAGAGCCTGTCGGTTATTTTGATTTTATTTACAATAGCAAATCTGGTGTTGCTTTTAATCCTTGAACAGAACTATTTAATCATATCAATGTGCTTTATGGTTATACTCGCAATCGGCGCTATTATTACTGCGTTTATTTCTTTCTCTGAAGCTTCATCGGGGATCGGAATTCTCAATATTATTCTGTCACTTATTAACGGCGGTATTTTTCTGTTTATCACTATCGGTTCTTACGAACAACTGATGAGCTATATTCAGCCGTTGTTAGATAAAATCAGATAAAGCAGGTGAAAATTATGGAACTGAGGTATTTAGTTGAATTTAAAGTGATTCCGACAATGCTGTTTGAGCAATCGGAGAATTTTATAGGCAGTATCCTTGATAAAAAAGAAACTTATATGACGCAAATCTATGACTATGTCTGCAAAAATGCAGATATGAAGAACCCTTATACCGATTCGGATTTTCGTGTCACAGTATTTACGCCTAACGAAGAACAGTCAGTTTACATTATCCATATGCCCGAGTCAGGACTTGAAGCTACTTTCTGCCGCAGAGTATTCATTATCGTGGATAATAGCGAAGAGAAGTCCGTTCTTCGTTACTTTACTGTGGAATACAGCGATGAAAACACCTCAATGCTCGGCGAAGTGAATTCAGACGGCATCCATATAAATTACGGTTCTGTATCTGATGATGTACTGCAAAAGACAGTATATGAACTGGCATTCGGATGGGAAGATTATATTGAGCTGAATGAAACCGCTGAGCTGCGTGAAGATGTTCTGCAAGCATGTGGAGATTGGGAAGCTCGTGAATACACAGAGCGAATTTATATACCGTATCTGTGTTTAGATAAGACGGGAGAATTTGCGGCAACTTTTGTAACACAGGGCGGTTATTTTTTCAGTTGCCTTTACAATCGTGTAGCACAGCTTATGGAAAAAGATATACGATTTTATGCTGAAGATTTCGATGTGAAAGCATATGTCTACGGCGAAGATCAGGGGATAATTTATATTGCTCAGTTGCCTCAGAAGAATTTGCAGGATCAGGATTTCCGGCAGATGTGCTTTGTTTTGGATTTAGAAACAATGGATGTGGTACTGCTTGCTGTGGGAAAGGGCGAAGACGGAAAAGAGTATTTGTATCAGCTGGATGCTGATACAGGAGAGTATATTGAGAAGGCTTCCGTATCTGACAATACGCAGGAACTGTTGGATTTGATAGTACAGACAGCACTTATTTCAGATACACAGACAAAATCGCAGTATCAGTATATTTCCGCAAAATGCCCGATGTGTCAGCAAACCATCAGTCTGGGTTTACTGCCGGATGAGTTGGAAGGATACCGGAAATTTACCGGGGAAGACGAGGACATTCAGGATGTATTGCCACAGCTTAACCTGTTTGAGCGTGAATTCCTGATAACGGGAATGTGCCCCAAATGTCAGGCAAATTTATTCGGAAAAGAACTGCCCGATGACCTGAGCCGCTGGATGCGGGGTTGAGAAACAGTGTAATAAAAACCGAAAGGAGATTAGAATATGGCAGAGTATTACCCGAAAGGCCATAAGATACCGCTTGCCAACGGTTCTTATGCCGAAATAATTCAAAAGCTCGGAGAAGGAGGTCAGGGTGTTGTTTACCGTGTGTCGGTAGGCGGCAGGGAATATGCCTTGAAATGGTACCACAAGGGTTCCGTACAAAATCCCAAAAAGTTCTATCAGAACCTTGAAAACAATATAAATTCAGGCGCACCTACAAAGGCATTTTTGTGGCCGTTGTATCTTACAAAGCCTGTTGATGAAAGCTTCGGCTATGTTATGGAGCTAAGACCGAAAAACTACCGTGAGTTTTCGGAATTCCTATTGGCTAAGGTGCATTTTCAGTCACTTTCTGCGGCTGTTAATGCGGCGCTGAATATCACAAACGGATTCCGTGAATTACACCGAAAAGGCTTTTCCTATCAGGACTTAAACGACGGCAACTTCTTTATTGACCCCGAAAGCGGCGATGTTCTCATCTGCGACAACGATAATGTTGCACCCTACGGTGAAAGCCTCGGCATCGCAGGAAAAGCCCGTTATATGGCGCCGGAGGTTGTCCGCAATATAAAGCGACCCGATGCCAAAACCGACCGATTCTCTCTGGCGGTGGTATTGTTCCGCCTCTTGTTTCTCGATCATCCGCTTGAGGGCAAGCGTGTTGTTTCAGCACCCTGTCTTACCGAGGAACTGGAGCTTAAGTACTACGGCATAGATCCGATTTTTATTTACGACCCGACCGATGACAGCAACAGACCTGTGCGTGGCGTTCATTCAAATGCTATAAAATTCTGGCCGATGTATCCGAAATTCATTCAGAATAAATTTATCGAGTCGCTATCGAAGGATGCGATGTCAGGAAAATCACCTCGTCTGACCGACAACGATTGGCAGATTGCCTTTACAAGACTTCGTGATACAATAATCACCTGTCCCTCCGGCAGCGAAACCTTTATCAATGTTGCAGGAGATGCTTTCTGCGTCAACTGCGGTCAGAAAATTCCAAAGCCGCCTGTGCTCAACTGTCATAACCACAAATACGGACTGGCTTTATTCCCCGGCGTGAATATGTACCGCTGTCATATTGATAAGAGCAGTGATGATTTCACCGAGGTGATCGGAGAAGTAAACCGTAATCCTCAGAACCCGGCAATGTGGGGACTGAGAAATTTAAGCGACATAGTGTGGAATGTTGAAACACAGGACGGTGCTCTCAAGCCTATTGCAAAGGGACAGGTTGCTCCTATAATGGCAATCAAGGCTATCCATTTCCCGAACGGTATGGGAATTGTAGAATACAGTAAATAATACTAATTGCAGGAGGAATTCTATTATGTCAACAATAAATGATAAAAGTCCATACGGCGGTGCGGTTGAGGTTGCACGCAGAACAATGACACTCTTTTTCCTGGTAGATACATCGGGAAGTATGGACGGAAGCAAAATCGGCACACTTAACTCCGCAATTGAGGAGGTTCTTCCCGAAATTTGCAAGCTTTCCGGTGAGAACGCCGATGCGGCTATTAAAATTGCAGTGCTGGAATTTTCAAGCGGTGCACGCTGGATTACTCCGGCTCCTATGGATGCGAAAGATTTTCAGTGGAATGATCTGAATGCAGACGGTCTCACCGATTTCGGCGAGATGTGCAAAATGCTTAATGAAAAGCTCTCACGTAAAGCGTTTATGAGCGATGTGGCAGGGTCATATGCCCCGGCAATCTTTTTGCTCTCTGACGGTGAGCCGACCGATGATTATCAAAAGGAGCTCGGCAAGCTCAAGGAGAATAACTGGTTTAAAAAGGCAATCAAGGTAGCTGTCGCTATCGGAGAGGATGCTAACAAGGATGTCCTCGCTGAGTTTACAGGAAATAAAGAAGCAGTTATAACTGTTCACACTCCCGAGGCTCTTACTAAGATGATCCGCTTTGTATCGGTTACCGCTTCTCAGATAGGCTCCAAGTCCAGCGGCGTAGGCAAGGGCGGTGTTGATCAGGCAACAAATAAACAGAACGAAACTATTGATGCTATTAAGACAACCGTATCAAATAATGCGACAGACGGAGTTGAAATCGGTAATACACCTGTTTCCTCCGGCAATCAGGAAGATTGGAATTGGTGATTGATATGTACCGCAGCTTTCATTTTACGAGCATCGGTGCGTCACACATAAAAAAGGGAACGGTTTGTCAGGATTATTCTGCAAGCATAGAAGCAGATAGCTATAAGCTCGCTGTTATTTCAGACGGACACGGCGGTGCGGATTATTTCCGTTCCGACCGTGGAAGCCGTTTTGCAGTTCAGGCATTTTGTCGCTGTGTTGCAGACGCTTTTGCTGTTTGCGCCGATACATCACAGGAAGTGCTGACAGACGATTCGTTTCTGAAAAATAAGGCAAAGAACTTTGCCGACGCACTGGGTGCGTGCATAACAGATAAACAGATTGAAGAGCAGATGCGCTGGTTTATGCGCAGTGTGGTGACAAACTGGAATATCCTCGTTGAAGAAGATATTGCCGCTGATCCCTTTGGGGAAGAAGAAATGACCGATGTGTCGGAAAAAGCCAAAGCCCGATATAAAAAGGGCGAAAAGGTGCATTCGGCATACGGTGCTACGCTCATAGGCGCAGTCATTACCGATGACTTCTGGTTCGGAGTGCATATCGGTGACGGAAAGTGCGTTGCCTTCGGTATGGACGGAACAGACTGCGAGCCGATTCCGTGGGATGAGCAGTGCTTTCTCAATGTTACAACCTCTATCTGCGATTCAAACGCAGGCAGTGAATTCCGTTATTTTTTCAGTCGGGAACTTCCTGCCGCCGTATTTGTCGGCAGTGACGGCATTGATGACTCTTTCAGTAAGGACAGACATCTGCACAATTTTTATCGCACGGTGCTTAGCTCCTTTGCAACCGAAGCAGAGGAAAAGGCTGTGCAGGGCCTTGCAGATTATCTGCCGGAGCTTTCGGCGCAGGGCAGTGCCGATGATATGTCGGTGGCTTGTGTTCTTGATATTGAGCATATCAGAAGCAACGCCGCATTGTATGAGAAAAAGAAGGTGCCGTACCTGAAAGTATTACGAATAGGCAATTTAGGTGCACAGTCTGCTTCCGATGATTATATGCAGAAGAAAGAGATTGAAGCAGATGAAGGCACCGTTTACTTTGATATGATAGGCTGTTACGGCTTTCAGAAAGGTGTTATGGAGCTTGAAATCGTGTCTGTCGCAGAAGATACGGTCACTGTTTCGATTGCAGGAAAAGAGTATGTTATCACACCTGAAAAGCCTGCTGAAATTTCCTGCCGAAAGCTTGTAAACGGTATTTGTGAGTTTGACAAGTTAATTCTTCAATGTTTTATGAAATAGGAGGACATTATGTACGAAAAAAATCTGACATTGGAAGAACAGGACGCTCTTGAACTTCAGGACATATTTACCGAAGATATGACTGACAAACAAAAGCTCGATAGGCTTGTTAAGATTCTTTCTCTTATGAATAACAGCGGTTATTCCGACAGTATGGCGTGGGAGCTTTCTACAGAAAATCCAAGCGAGCAGGCGTTGGATTGGCAGAAAAATCAAAGACGCCGTGGTGCAATGGAGCGTGAGTATGACCGCCTGCTCCCTAAGCTTGAATCCTATGAGGGTGAAACAGACGATGAGGGATATCCTCATAGCAAAGGAAAAAAGTATTATACCAACGGTTTGATATATGAAGGTGAGTGGAATCACGGTGTACGAGAGGGCTTTGGGATTGAATATTCCGATACCAGTGCGTACCGTTATGAGGGTGAATGGAAAAATGATAAGCGCCACGGAAAAGGTGTTCTGACTGATTACCGAAGAATCCGTAAAGAAGGAACCTTTATTGATGATATTTTATCTTCTGAACACGACCTGATTGTAACCTTACCTGACGGACGCAGACTTGTGCGATATTTTAAGGACCAGGGAGGAGGATGGGGAATTAAAAGTACATGGCTCTGCCATTATCAGAACGGAGATACTTTAGATTGTGACTGGTATACCTATTCCTATCCGAATGGTTGGGGTGTTTACACCTATGCAGACGGCGGTGTTTTGAATGGATACTGGAACAGAGGTAAAAAGGACGGAGAATTTGAATATACCTCGCCTGACGGCAAAAAATCAATTCGCATCTACGAGGACGATGTGCTTGTTTCGAACAACAGTCTGATCAAGAATAAATAATGGTGGATTATGGATGACAAGGGTTCAAAGTATTACTATTCCCGTCTGTCAGACGGAGAAAAAGAAATTTATAACAGTATTTGTGAAGCACTTCTGCGCTTTGAGCATGTGTTGTCAATCCGCGATGCATCATCAGTGGATATCCAAAAAATCATCAACGCCGTACTCTTTGACAATCCTGTGTTCTTTTACCTTAACAGCCGACGCGTTATGATAGGTAAATCGCCGTTCGGATTTAAACTGATGTTCAGCTATGAATATTCAAAAGTGGAAGCTCAGTCATTGTGGCAGACAGCGCAGAATAATATTGATAGGTTTATTCAAGCTCACATCAAGCCGAATATGAAACCGCTTGCCAGACAGATTGAAGCGCACCGCTGGATGCAGCAGAATATCGTAATGGCTAAACCTCCGTATGACGGGGAATGCTTTTCTCTTGTCGGCGCATTGGTTAAGGGATGCTGTGTATGTGAAGGTTTTGCCCATGCGTATAAGCTCTTGTGTGACCGTATGTATATTGCGTCAATAATTGTCACAGGCACAGGTATAAAGCCTGACGGTACAACTGAAGCTCATGCGTGGAATATTACAAGAATTGACGGTGTGACGGCGCACATTGATGTAACATGGGATACAATCTACGGTGAAGGCTCCTACGATTATTTTAATCTAAGTGATGATGAAATAGCCGTTGACCATATTTTTGACAGAAGTGTTTACCCGAAGTGCACAGAAAATAATCTGAATTATTTTAAGCTTAACGGATTAATAGCTCATGACAGGGATGAGCTGTGCAGAATTATTGCAAACAACAGGCAAAAAGCAGTTTTCTCTGTAAAGCTTGAGTTTGAGTGCAATGCTTCTTACCTTGCAGGATGCGGCTTTCCTCCGGGAAAGCTTCGGTACAACACTGCAAGAAATATTGTGCTTTTTTCGAGATGATGCTGTCAAAAGATATATTACACCCTGGTATAGATATTTTGATAAAATAAAATATAAGCTCTCTATACAATGTAAAAACAGAGTTTTATCATTTAGCACAAAATATGACATATTTTTTCAAATTACAGTGTTATCATTGTGTTTTGGAAAGAATTTTGTCGTATGGAGGTTGTTCTGATAGGGGACAAGCAGATAAAGCTCGAAATATTACGAATAATAGTCTTTTTATATACCGTAGTGCCAAAAGGCATTGCGGTATTTTTTAAAATAGTAGATATTTATGATTAGGCATTTATGATTAGATATTGATATGATTATTTAAAAATGACACGAGTCCATAGAAAGCATTATAAGAAAGAAAAGTTCATATGATAGATACACTTGGGAATTTGATAATTTAAAGTTATTAATTGAAGCATTTAAACGGAACTTGAAACTAAATGACCACACCACAGTACGGCTTACTCCAATGTGGTCATTTTTGTATTACACCTCTACTCATAAGTGATTTTAGTAAACTCTTCAACTTCAAATTTCAATTTGTCGCAGGATTGGGCATAATTAGCAAATTCATTTTGCAACTTAATAGGTGGTACGATTATGTTAACACCCTTAACAAGATCTGTATTGAGATTTTCCACAGTTGTACCATTTGCTAAAGTATTAAACTGAGACTGAACTTTATTTGCTCTCAACTCATAGTAAAAGAACAATGTATTTAATGATTCTTGATAATCAGATATTATCAGCCAACCATCATGAACGCATCCTTCAATGCCTAGAATATATGGTCTACCAAATGACATGGAGTTTGAAAGGATAAAATCCCCTGGTTCAACATACCTCGATTTTTTTGCACCTTCCTTAGTGATTTTTTCAGCTGTATGTGTGACATATGTATCATCTACTGATATATCACCAATTTTTATCCAATTCACTCCATTCTCATTTTCCGTCAAATAATCTGATATTGGTCTTGGAGAAGCACCTCTACAAATATTAGCTACATCAGCTATAGATTTTGAAGGATATCTTTTCTCATCCCCGAACATTTCGACAAATTTGGATTTAATCAACCTATATATTTATGATGTGATGCTTTAACATTATTTTGATTAACCATAGCGTACCTAAGTGTAGTATCAATTTGAGAATGTCCTAACAATATTTGTACCTGCTCTATAGGCATCCCTTTATCAATAGCCTTTGTAGCTAGTGTTCGCCTAAATTTATGTGGATGTACTTTTGTTGATTTTAAATTAGATCCAACTTTTTGCAATATAGTTTCTATACCACGTATAGATAATCGGTTATGTGGATTGTTTAGTGATACAAACAGAGCTTCACATTTATCATTTCTAGTAGTGATGTACTGGTATAAGTGAATTTTTGTTCTTGCATCAAAATATACCTTTCTTTGTTTGTTACCTTTACCCAAAACTATACATTCTCTTTTTTCAAAATCCACGTCATTTATATTTAGATTAACTAATTCGCCTACACGAATTCCTGTAGATGAAAGAATATCAATAATTGCAAGGTCACGTGAATTATTGCAACTATCTCTCATATGTTCCATATCTTCATCAGAATATACATCTTTGACTGTTTTACCAACTCTTATCTTATGAATTCTTCTGGCAGGACTTTTTATAATATAATTTTCATCTTCAAGCCAAGCAAAAAAGCTTGAAATAATTCTTCTGATGTTATCAAGTGTTACTTTTCCAGCATTGCTTTCATTTTCGTAATTTGAAATGTATGTTCTAATATCATTAGTTTCAACTTGTCGTACAGATTTATTTATTTTCTCATTCATCTTAGAAAGAGTAGTTCTGTAATATTTTAATGATCTTTCAGAACAACCTTCTACCTGCTTTGCTGATAAAAATAATTTTAAAAGTTCCTCATTAGAACGTTGTGTTTCTTCACAGTTTTCTGTAAACATAGCAAAGCTACACTCTAATACTTCATGTAATTTCGCAAGCTGTTCATTATTTAAAACGCCTAACATTCCCTGTTCGATAATATTCATCAATTCCTTTTTCATAGTAAAATCTCCTTAATGTTATTTTGTTTTGAAGAGGAATACAGGTAATGTTAGACAATATTTTTATCTAAAGTATTTGTCTATAAGTTCTACACGTGTAGAACTTAATTCTTCTAGCCTTTTTTGTGCTTCAAATTTCAATTTGTCGCAGGTTTTGGCATAATCTGCAAATTGATTTTGTAACTCAATGGGTGGAATTGTAATTTTAATTTTTTCTAAATCCTTTCCGTAAACATGCGGTTGGCCTGAGCCTCGCTGCAATGAGTAAATATAATCTTGCTTTTTCAATAAATAATAATACAAGTATATATTTAGAAGTTTTTTATTATCTAATGACTGTATAGTATTACAATCGGATGCAAATATAGGTATACTCCAATAATTCAAATATCCAGCATTTGCACCAGATGCACTAACCGTAATAATATCGGCTTCTCTATTTGATTCATTGTGATAACAGCTAGGACTAATGCCACCTGCAATAACAGGGATTTTGCCTTTAACCACTTCATCTCGTGTTATATTTGAACCTTTTTCTATTGCACAATAGTCTGAAAGTAAATTGTTATCTGAAACATCCCCAAACATTTCGACAAATTTGGATTTAATCAACCTATATATTTATGATGTGATGCTTTAACATTATTTTGATTAACCATAGCGTACCTAAGTGTAGTATCAATTTGAGAATGTCCTAACAATATTTGTACCTGCTCTATAGGCATCCCTTTATCAATAGCCTTTGTAGCTAGTGTTCGCCTAAATTTATGTGGATGTACTTTTGTTGATTTTAAATTAGATCCAACTTTTTGCAATATAGTTTCTATACCACGTATAGATAATCGGTTATGTGGATTGTTTAGTGATACAAACAGAGCTTCACATTTATCATTTCTAGTAGTGATGTACTGGTATAAGTGAATTTTTGTTCTTGCATCAAAATATACCTTTCTTTGTTTGTTACCTTTACCCAAAACTATACATTCTCTTTTTTCAAAATCCACGTCATTTATATTTAGATTAACTAATTCGCCTACACGAATTCCTGTAGATGAAAGAATATCAATAATTGCAAGGTCACGTGAATTATTGCAACTATCTCTCATATGTTCCATATCTTCATCAGAATATACATCTTTGACTGTTTTACCAACTCTTATCTTATGAATTCTTCTGGCAGGACTTTTTATAATATAATTTTCATCTTCAAGCCAAGCAAAAAAGCTTGAAATAATTCTTCTGATGTTATCAAGTGTTACTTTTCCAGCATTGCTTTCATTTTCGTAATTTGAAATGTATGTTCTAATATCATTAGTTTCAACTTGTCGTACAGATTTATTTATTTTCTCATTCATCTTAGAAAGAGTAGTTCTGTAATATTTTAATGATCTTTCAGAACAACCTTCTACCTGCTTTGCTGATAAAAATAATTTTAAAAGTTCCTCATTAGAACGTTGTGTTTCTTCACAGTTTTCTGTAAACATAGCAAAGCTACACTCTAATACTTCATGTAATTTCGCAAGCTGTTCATTATTTAAAACGCCTAACATTCCCTGTTCGATAATATTCATCAATTCCTTTTTCATAGTAAAATCTCCTTAATGTTATTTTGTTTTGAAGAGGAATACAGGTAATGTTAGACAATATTTTTATCTAAAGTATTTGTCTATAAGTTCTACACGTGTAGAACTTAATTCTTCTAGCCTTTTTTGTGCTTCAAATTTCAATTTGTCGCAGGTTTTGGCATAATCTGCAAATTGATTTTGTAACTCAATGGGTGGAATTGTAATTTTAATTTTTTCTAAATCCTTTCCGTAAACATGCGGTTGGCCTGAGCCTCGCTGCAATGAGTAAATATAATCTTGCTTTTTCAATAAATAATAATACAAGTATATATTTAGAAGTTTTTTATTATCTAATGACTGTATAGTATTACAATCGGATGCAAATATAGGTATACTCCAATAATTCAAATATCCAGCATTTGCACCAGATGCACTAACCGTAATAATATCGGCTTCTCTATTTGATTCATTGTGATAACAGCTAGGACTAATGCCACCTGCAATAACAGGGATTTTGCCTTTAACCACTTCATCTCGTGTTATATTTGAACCTTTTTCTATTGCACAATAGTCTGAAAGTAAATTGTTATCTGAAACATCCCCAAACATTTCGACAAATTTGGATTTAACCTTCTCAGATTGCTCGCTGATTATTGCTTGCTCATCAGTAATTTTCTTATCAATAGCTTCGATTTCATCTATTACTTTCTGTTGATCTGCCACAGAAGGAATTTGAATAACCAAATTAGAAATTCTCTGTGTAGATGCTCTGTTGCTACGTGAAAATCTTTCAAATTCACCCTCTACCTGAAGTGCTAAAGCCATATACTTGGGTATAATATCATCTGTTTTTATACGTAAAACACCACAGTGATCAGTCGGATAAAATGGCTTGTTGGCAGGCACAATATTTACCATCCAATCACCATCGATTCCCCATAGAATAGAAGGCATAGAAAAATCAGTGATATTCTGCTTATCAATTCTTCCAAACTCTTCAAATACGTTTGCACTGTATATAGGGATACTGCCATTCTCAACTACTTCATCTGAAAGGACACGATTTCCTATACTTAATTCAAAGGTGTTTTTATCAGATAATCTGTAATTTGTAAGCCCCGGAAGATCTTTAAGCACTCTTGTCGGAGTGGTTTTGATAGATTTATTAAATGTAGTTCCAGAAAAATCAAGCATATCCTGTAATCTCAAACGATAATAATAGGTACCCAATTCTTCAACATCAAACTCATCTCCACCAGAAAAAGCATTCCTGATTAGCGCTGCAATTGAATCATTGCTCCTACGGTCGAACGCATTATATAAGCATCCTCCTGCATTTGTTATCTGTATTCCTTCTTGTCCTTTCCTATTACTCCATTTATATCCTAGAAATTTTTCTTGCTCTTTATTTTCATTTGGAGCAGAAATTATCAATGTATCTTGGTTGTAAACTAATGAATAATAGAATATCTTTTCTTGTTCGATAGAAAACGCATATTCGTAAAATTTCTGATTAAACCATTTTTTCTGTTCCGAATCAGATAGTTTTTGAAAAGTTTTTTGTTTACTTTTCTTGACATATTCTGTTGAGCTTACAAATTCATTATAGTGTTGACTGAAATAATTATCATTTCCCCAAAAATCGAAATCTTCGATTTGGGATAAAAATTTATTGTAAATGTCTTTTTTTACACCTATTTTCTTCAGATATCCTCTTAAAATGGATTCATCTTCCCAACCATCTATATTAGCCATGGAAAGTATAGCTTCAACACTATCAATGACCATGTCAGTACGTTTTGGCGGTTCATTGAATTTTTGTAGGAACATAATCACAGTATTTGTTCCAGTAGCACCAAAGGTTTTACTTCCCAAAGTTGCAATAGCTATAATATTAAAGTTTTTAAGAAGAGATTCTCGTGCAGTAATAAAACTTTCGTTTTCTTTATTTAATATACTGCTTGGCAGAATCACAGCAGCAACACCATTTGGCTTTAACAATTGTGATATCCTTTCCACGAACAATGTTTCAATTTCTGAACCATCATTCGAAATCTTATCCAAAATATCTAATTTATTGTTCGATAGCTTTAAGTGAGGTTTAAAAGCCTTTACCGAATAAGGGGGATTAGCTACAAGAATATCAAATGATTTAGGCGTTACACCTTTATCCGGATAGTTTTCAAGTCCGTCGCCAAAAATTATATTTCCATCTCCTGCTCCATGCATAAAGAGAGAAATTTTAGAAACCCTTGCTAATCTATAATCCTTTTCAATACCAAAAATTTTTTTCTCTACCCATTGAACAGAAGGTTTTGTGCTACCATTTATTGCATTAGCAGAAGATTCAACTGCCTCGAATCCTTCAGTCAAGAAATGTCCTGCTCCGCAGGCGTAATCTATAACCTTAGGATACTCAATACCGTTAGCCTTTGACATTATCTGTCCTAAAGGAAGGCTATCCCATATGAAGCGTGTAATAGGAGTAGGTGTGAAGAATTGTCCTTCGTTTTGCTTAAACCCTTTATTAAGTAGTTGTTCAAATAGATCACCAAGCATCTGCACATCCGCAGAACCAATTATTCTATAGTCCTGAAAGAGTTGCACCATCTCAACTAATATTTTACCATTTTGGTAGAATAGTTCTTCATTATGAACATCTTTAAAAGCAAAGTCATTATTTGTATAGAATTTGAGTA
>ERZ1026772.496-NODE-496-length-28930-cov-9.020848_pt1 | contig 28930 bp, 25 predicted proteins | sample MGYA00380124_ERZ1026772 | MGnify/ENA primary metagenome ERZ1026772 (study PRJEB33269, sample SAMEA4719760) | human gut metagenome | biome: human-associated habitat; feature: organic feature; material: feces | place: Cameroon | collected 2013-10 ...
ATCCTCGAAAATCTTCTCCTAATCTGAAGCAGGTTATTTTTTTCACGTTACTAAACAGCAATAGAATAAATGTCAATAAATAAAAAACTCGGAGCATTGTCAAGACGCTCCGAGTTTTTTATTTCATGTGTATGTCCATCTGCGGGAACGGAAAACTCAATCCTTGTTTCGGCAGTTCCGTGAAGATGGCTTCATTCATGTCATACATGACATCCCAATAATCTTCCGTGTTCACCCAGCCTTTCATGACGTACTCTACAGAGCTGTCTTTCATCGCGTTGAGAGCCACGAACGGATTTGATGCCCCGGGCGTCGCGGAGTCCAGGATACGCTTGTCCGATTTCAGCAGATTCATCATAACCTCCTTCGCCTTGGCATTGTCCGTACTGTAGTCCAGATTCACAGTCCATTCCAGACGGTTCACTTTCCGCTCGAAATAGTTCTTGATATTGCCGTTGGAAAGGGCGCCGTTCGGAAGGATTATTGTCTTGTTGTCGAAAGTCCTGAGTTTGGTACTTACGATGTTGACTTCATTGACAATGCCGGAAAAGCCGAGAGCCTCGATATAGTCTCCGGCCTTGAAAGGTTTGAACATCAATATCATAAGACCTCCGGCGAAATTCTGCACCGTCCCACTGAGCGCCATACCTATCGCCATACCGCCGGCAGCGAGCAGCGCCGCGATGGAGGTGGTATTGATGCCCAATGTTCCGATGGTTATGATGAAAAGCAGCACTGTCAATGTAATCGTCACCATGCTCGTAACGAATGATGACAATGTCTTTTCCGTATGTTTCCGCTCGAAAATCCTATGCAGGACATTCTTTACCCTTTTTATCAGCCATGCACCGATTGCATATATCACGATCGCGGCCAACACCTTGATTCCGAATGCAATGGCATCATGAATCAGATCCTGGAGGAACTGATTTGGATTTGTGGCGATTTCTTGTGCGATATTGTTCAACGCGACCTTGGCCGAATCCGGATGGAAAGCGACCGAGTCTATCGGGTGCAGTGGATCAAATGGCATGATTGTCAGGGGTTAAAAGCTTAAAACAACTTGTCTACAGCTGCAATGATTTCTTCTGCAGGAAGATCAGGATCGAGGATGAGATCCGGCTCTTTCAGGATGAAGCCTTTCTTGGTCGCGCTGAGCATTCCACCACCGGTGATGTTCAGCATGACAGTCTCGTCGTGTTTTACGACGCCCGCATCCAGAGCCTGCTTCAAACTGGCTACTGCACAAGCTGATGCAGGGAAAAGGTCATAACCTTCTGCGCTGAAGAAACGTACCACCCAAGATACGATTTCGTCATTGGTAACCTTGAACATGTCTCCGCCGGATTTTTCCAGGACATCGAAAAGTCCACCTGCGAGGCTGTATGGCGGTTTCCTGTTGGAAAGAACCTTTCCGAGAATCACTTCCGCCTTCTGTCTTCCTTCTTCAGGGGTCATGGCCACGAGTTCTCGGCTATGTTTTTTCCAAGAATCGTACATGATGGTGAACGGAGCATTCTGGCTGGCATAGACTCTCATCTTGTTCTCGCCGAATCTGCCGTCAGCAGCAAGCCTTTCAGCATTTTCCCACGCTGCGATTGCTCCTGTACCGCTTCCTACGGCCTGGAAATAAGCGTCTGGAATACGTCCGATGGTCTCGACAGCCGAAAGTATGGTCGTACCCATACCGTCACGTCTGGCTACGTTCTTGGCACCGCCCTCTGCCATGTAACGTGGATCCTTGCAGAGCTTGTCTCCCAGTGCGATGGCATCGTAATAATCTGATCCTGCCGGAGTTGCAATGATCTTGACGCAAGGTGAAAGTTTCTTGCGGAACCACAGGTCACTGAAATTGTCCAGCGGAACACAGATGACGATAGGAATATTGTTGTCGGAGCAAACCTTGGCAAATGCTCGCGCGGTGTTGCCGGCAGACTGGACCACGAGGATTCGCTTGTTGTTCTTTGGAAGTCTTGCGCAAACTGAGAACGCCTCCGTCTCCTTGAACGAGCAGGTCTCCATTCTGGCACCCAATTTAGGGCAATAACCGGAGAATGTGATGTAGAGATTCTCCATGCCGAGGATGGATGCAAGACCCTTGCTCTTATATGTGACAGGGGCATGGGAATGTCTCAATGGTTTCCTGATAGGGAGCCATTCTGCATATCTGTAAAGGCCTTTGAGGTCATCGCGCGGAGTAAATTTGGTGTTGGCATATACAGCCCTCACCAGTGACGGGGAAGTCGCTTCCGGATCTGCCAATGTCCAGCCTTCATCTTCGAAGACACGTCCCGTGCCGACATTGAGCAATTTATAACTTGTTGGTTTGAACATAATTATGTTAGAGTTTAGATTTTACTTGTCAATATCAGCCATGTCATGTAGCCGATTTCCATAAGCAGCAGGAATACGCCGTCAGCCCTGTCAAGCTGATCTTTCTTGAATGTATAAATGCTGAAGGCGATTACCAATGCACTCAACAGCAATGCGCCTGCGTCCACCAGGTTTATTGCGGCAAATGACAATGGATGAATCAATGCGGAGCCTCCGAGGATCAGCAAGATATTGAAAACATTGGAGCCCAGGATATTGCCGAGAGCAAGCTGGCCTTTCTTCTTCGCCGCTGCCACGATGCAGGTAGCCAGTTCCGGCATTGATGTACCTCCTGCGAGGATTGTAATGGCAATGAATTTGTCGCTTACGCCCATCATCATGGCGATTTTGGTCGCGGAATCCACGAAGAGCTGACCGCCGAATACAAGACTGGCGAGTCCGCCGACTATCATGAAGATGGACAATGCTTTGGATATCTTTTTGCCGTCATCTTCCGCCTCATCATCTGCTGTATCGAAACGGAATGACATATAGATATATATGGCGAAAAGCACCAGAAACAACAATCCGTCGACTCGGCTGAGTGTGTCGTTTCCGAAACCGAACAGCGTATGTGTCATGCCCAGCACAAGAAGCAGGACGGTGATTCCGATATTGATGGGAATATCCTTTCTTCTGTTGATTTTGGTAATGGCCATCGGGCAGATGATGGCCGTCACTCCAAGAATAAGGAGGACATTGAAAATGTTTGAACCGATGACATTTCCTATTGCTATGTCAGCATTTCCTTGAATCGCTCCGATGAAACTTACGACAAGTTCCGGAGCGGAGGTACCCATGCCCACAATGGTAAGTCCGATAACGAAGTCGCTGATGCCAAGGCGTTTAGCTATAGCTGACGAACCATCTACAAGCCAGTCCGCGCCCTTGACTACGAGGCCGAGGCCAATGATGAATAATACAATCTGCAGTAACATTTCAAATTATTGGTTGTTGTTCGTTTTATTTTCTTCTGTCAATTTTTTCTCTTCCTCAATTCTTGCTATTTCTTCATCGCTTCTGCGCCTCAATGCGCATACATTCTCCACATGCATTGTGTGAGGGAACATATCCACAGGCTGAACGGCTGTAATTTCATATTTTCCGGACATCATCGCCAAATCGCGTGCCTGTGAAGCCGGGTTGCAGCTGACATATACGATCCTCTCGGGAGCAGCCTCCAGAATGACTTTTACCACATCCGGGTGCATTCCGGCCCTTGGAGGGTCAATGATCATGACTTCCGGCTTGCCATGTTCTGCAATGAAATCAGCCGTGAGGATGTCTTTCATGTCTCCGGCGAAGAATGTGCAGTTGGTTATGCCGTTGGCGGCAGCATTGACATTGGCATCGTCAATAGCTTCCTTGACGTATTCTATACCTATTACTTTTGAAGCCTTGTCAGAAACGAACTGCGCAATGGTTCCGGTTCCGGTATAGAGGTCGTAAACTGTCTCATTGCCAGTGAGTCCGGCAAATTCCTTGGCCACAGAATAAAGCCTGTAAGCCTGGTCGCTGTTGGTCTGGTAGAAAGACTTCGGGCCGATCTTGAATTTCAGGTTTCCCATGGTCTCCCAGATTGCGTCATCACCCTTGTAAAGTACGCAATCAAGATCGGAAATCGAGTCATTCAACTTACTGTTGATCACGTAATACAATGATGTTATCTCCGGGAATGCTTCAGCTATCGCGTCGAGCATAGGGAAGATTGCTTCATCATTGTGAGCAAAGCTGATAGTAAGCATCACTTTGCCCGCCTTGTTGTTACGGACAATCATGTTCCTCAAAAATCCGGTATTCTCACGTATGTTATAGAACTCCAGATGATGCTTCAGGGCATAGTCCTTAATGAAAAGCCGGATTTTGTTGGACGGTTCAGGCTGCAGCCAGCAATGCTTGATGTCGAGCACCTTGTCGAAAAATCTGCCCACATGGAATCCCAGACCTGTCTTTTCTTCTGGAGTCAGAGCATCAGGATTCTCGTCGTTATATATCCATCGCTTGCTGGAGAATGTGAATTCCAGCTTGTTACGATAGTATTTGATATTTTCTGATGGAAGTATCGGCATTATTTCGGGAACCTGGAGATGACCGATGCGGACCAGCTGGTCGTATACCTGCTGCTGTTTCGCCTGGAGCTGCATTTCGTAGGGGAGAGGTTGCCATTTGCAGCCGCCGCATATTCCGAAATGTTCGCAGAAAGGCTCAAGCCTATGCTCGGAAGGTTTTACCATCGACTGGATAAAGCCCTCCATATAGTTTTTCTTATTCTTCGTAACTTTCACATTCACAATGTCTCCCGGGACTGCAAATTCCACGAATACTACAGCGCCGTCGACATGGGCGAGTGAACGGCCTTCTGCCGCCACGGCCTCGATTGTGACATTTTCCAGTATGATTTCCTGTTTTTTCTTTGCCATTATTTTAATCTTCGCTTCTGACAATGGCCTGGGAAACATTGATCATGAAATCTCCCATGGCCTCCAATTCTGAAATAATATCAAGGAAGTAGTTGAGTGACTGATAGTTGCCCGCGTGCTGCTCAATCTGGTTGACGCATTGTTCCCTCAGCGTATTTCTCATGCTGTTGATTTCGTCTTCCACAGCGTATGCATTGGAAATGTCCGTAACATTCCCGGTAACTGTCGCTTCGAGGTTTTCAGACATCACCTTGTAGGCCTTGTCTGTCACGTCTATCATCAAGTTGATCTTCCTGATAGTATCATCATCAAATTTTCTGTTGTGCACACGTTCACGCTCCAGGATGCGGCTGATGTTTTCTCCGCTGTCACCGAGGCTTTCCAGTTCACCGATAATGCGGTAAAGCACTTTGATTTCATCTGCTTCCTCTTCGCTGATCGATTCGTTGGAAACATTGTTCAGGAATGCCGCGATATGATATTCCATTCTGTCGGAAATTTCCTCCAGCTGTACCAGATTCATTCTGTATTTCTCGAATTCGTCCGGATCTTTTTCATTTACAGCGAGTTTCACATTGTCGAAACCTTCATGCAACATTGATGCGAAATGTGCTACTTCCTTGAATGCCTGCGCGATGGATATTGCAGGTGTTCCGAAATGACGTGCAGAAATATAAATAAGTCTGGACTTGTCTTCGCTGTCTTCCTCGGATGTCTTGACGAGCAGATTGACGAGTTTCTCAATCGGTCCGGCAAACCATGCCAAAATGCAGGTGTCCAGCAAGTTGAACAGGGTATGGAAGATTGCGATTCCGAGGATGCATGACCAGCTCGTCTGAAGTCCTCCGGCAATGCAGCTTACCAGTTTTATAAACGGATGGAAGAAAATGAGGGCGAGTACGGCTCCGAAAATATTGAACAATGTATGTACGAGAGCCGCGCGCTTCGCTTCAATGTTTGCCTCCGAAGCAGCGATATTGGCGGAAATCGTGGTTCCGATATTTTCGCCCATCACCATTGCGGCAGCCATATTGAAGTCAATCCAGCCGGCCCCGAGCATCACCATCGTGATTGTGACCGCGCCGGTAGACTGCAGGCCGAAAGCGAGAACGCATCCCACAGCCATGAACAGCAGGACGGAAAGAATTCCATTGGCCGATGCTGCTACGACATAGGCTTTAAGCACCGGAAGCACCTCAGTAGCAGGGAAGTACTTCTGCATATAAAACAATCCCAGGAACATAAGCGCGAATCCGAGAATGACTTCTCCGCTGATTTTACGCTTCTGGCCTTTGGACATTGTCAATATGAATCCCAATGCGAAAAAAGGATAGATGATGGATGTTATGCCAAGTCCGAATCCGAATATTGCAATGATCCAGGCGGTGAAGGATGCACCGATATTGGCACCCATTATCACCAGAATCGCCTGCGACAATGCCAATGCACCTGCATTTACGAATCCCACGACCATGACAGTCGCAGCACTGGAAGATTCAGCAAGCGCCGTAATCGAGAATCCCGCGAGTATGCTGTTTACCGGATTCTTGCGCATCCATGGCAGAAAAGTCTTGAATTTGTCGCCTGACAATTTCAGCAGGCCAGCGCTAAGGAGATTTAGGCCATAAAGGAACAGTCCCGCTGCTCCTAGAAGTGAAAGTAACTGTAACAGCATACTAACTTAACATAATATAAATTGTGTAACAACTGAGACTAAGCATTGTCAGAGTACTGCGCAAGTATTTCTTCAATGAATTTGTCCAGATTTGCGTGGGCATCTGAATATCCCTGGCTGAACGGCATTCCTTCGGAAACTACTTTGAGTCCGGCTGCGGAAGCCATCTCGTTCATCAGCCTGACACTCGCGCCGGCCCACGTGAATGATCCGAATGCCGCGAATTTGTGATTCTTGACCATTCTTGCGCACACTCCGTACAGAATATTTCGCACTGCCGGGAAAATGTCATTGTTATATGTAGGTGCTCCGCAGATGAGCATGTCATATTCGAAAACATCCTTGTATATGAATGACGGGTTTTCTTCTGCAGCATTGTGCAATACGCAGTTGATACCGTTGAGCTCAAGTTTGTCTTTGATGGCTTGCGCAGCTTTCTCGGTGTTGCCGTACATTGAACCGTAAACTATGCAGACGCCTTTGTCGGTCTCGTAGCGGCTCATGCGGTCATAAAGGCTCACGACGTCATTGATATCGCTTTCCCAAATCGGACCATGTGTGCTGCAAATCCTTGATATCGAGAGATTTGAGAGTTTCTTCAGAGCAGTCTGGACTGGCTGGCCGTATTTTCCTACGATACTTGCATAGTACCTGATCATCTCGTCCCTGTAAATCGGAAATCCATCCGTAAGTGATTCATCCAAAGCACCGAAGCATCCGAATGCGTCTCCAGAGAACAGCGTCTGCTCTTCTTCCAGATATGTGACCATAGTTTCAGGCCAATGCACCATCGGATCCATGTAGAATGCAAGGTTCAGGTTTCCGAGTGACAGCCTCTCCCCTTCTTTTATGACCTTGACATTATCTGTTATCCCTTGATATCCTGCTATCATCGGTACTGCTTTCGCGTTTGTAACTATCTGAATATTAGGATATTCCTTACGGATTACGGACATAAGCGAAGAGTGGTCTGGCTCCATGTGGTTCACCACGAGGAAATCGATGCCCCTGTCCCCTATTTCAGCTTTGATGTTTCCGATGAATTCGGCTCCGAAAGCTGCCGCAGCCGTGTCAATCAATGCAATCTTTTCATCTACAACGAGATAAGAGTTGTAAGATACACCTTTCGGGAGGCTCCATTGGTTCTCGAACAAACAACCACGGAGGTCATTGACTCCCACGTATCTGACGTGTTCTGATATTTTCATTTTTATTGTTCAATTTTGCTTTGCAAAAATACGAAAAAAACTTCTAGAATACGAGACCGATTGTAAATAGTAGACCGGCGTTCCAACTTCTGCTTAAACCTAAATTTTCTTTCTCGACCGTTCCGCCCGTGTATTTCGCATTGACGTCAGGATGAGAGCAGCTTACAAGAGCGGCCGCATTCAGTTCCAATGCTGTTTTTTCCGTGAGCCTGCAACTGTAACTGTAACCTGTGCGACCGAGAAACGACACCTTGGCATCATTTCTGAACCCTGCACCGGCGTCGACAAACATTGAGCTGGAAGTCTTTGCCGAGAAACCGTTGAAATTCCATGCGGCTCTCATCGTCAGGGGAATCATACGTTCTCTTTTGGTAAGTCCCATGTATCCTGAATACACACGGAATCCGAGCCTGTCCATCACTTCCATCCCCAGGAAACCTGTAACATTGCCATTCATGTGGCAGAGGAATTTCAGCTCTTCTGATTCTACCAGAAAGCCTTCATCAGCGATGTAGCTGCATTTGGTACCGGAAAAGATGGTCGAACCGATGCCCCATTCCACGCCGTACCGGAATTTCATGGCACCTCTCTCCCCCGCTTCCAGCATATGCGTTGCAAGAAGCAGCATCGTGAGACTTAATATGACACGCAATGTCCTCATTCAGAATCTATAACGAATACTCAACTCTGGCTTCCACACATCATAGACGCCATTCTTGTATACCCTCAGAGTCCCGCCGAAATCGTTGTTCACCACGACATGGCAACCCAATGTCCCGGAAAATCCCAATGAAATGACTACCGGTACATTGAACTTGAAATCGACGGACAATATGGCTGAAAGCCCCGCGACGATTCCCCGCCCGGCGTTCCTGTCGTATGCACATCCGGCCATAGCACCCGGGCCCGCGCGGAAATCCAGACAGGCGCCGCTGTCCAATGTTTTCGAGCTTATAGGAAAAAGTGCGTGATAATCAGCAATGTAGCCGGGGCTGGAATACGTCCCGTCCAGGACACCATATAGGTCCGCATATACGCGCAATATGGACGAAGTGCCTGATTTTGAATTGAATACGGATGTTATTCCGACGTGTTTGGGGGATGACAATATGCCCAACTCGACTTTCTGCGCTCCGCAATTCTGTCGCACCAGAATGCCAAGGCAGATCAATACCGGTATGAGCAAATTGTTCTTCAATACTATACGTATTTCAATTCCATATACGTGGCTCCGACTTGGGCACCGAATACTCCGCCGATGAATCCTACCAGGTCCCCAGGCTTGATGTAGCCTTCTTTCGAAAGAATCTCAATGGATTTCGCAGCGAACTCTTCCTTGTCCTTTACCTTGTCGAATTTATATGTCTTCACTCCGAACACCAATCCGAGTTCACGCATGGTGTAGTCGTTGTAGCACATCGCATACAGAGGAACTGACGGACGGAAAGTGGAGAGATACCTTCCGACACGTCCTGTGTAAGTGTCGAATATCAATGCTTTTACAGGAAGTTCCTGTGTCGCCGCCACCAAGGATTGCGCCAGAACCACCGCTACCGGTTTCACGACTTTTCTCAGATTCAGGTCCAGGTTTACTTCAATGGTCTGCTCTGTCTGCAATGCAATCTTGGTCATTGTCTTGACTGCCTCTACCGGATATTTTCCGAAGGCGCTTTCACCGCTGAGCATTATCGCGTCGGAACTCTGGAAGATGGCATTGGCCACATCGGTCACTTCCGCTCTGGTCGGACGCGGGTTGTCGATCATGCTCTGGAGCATCTGCGTCGCGATGATGACAGGCTTTTTCCTGCTACGGCAGGCTTTGACTATATCTCTCTGTATTAATGGAATACGCTCTGCCGGAATCTCCACTCCGAGGTCTCCCCTGGCGACCATGACGCCATAGCAATATGAAAGTATTTCGTCGAGGTTGTCGACTCCCTGCTGATTTTCAATCTTGGAAATGATTTTCAGGTGACTGTTTTCCGCATCCAGGATGCTCTGGATTTCCTGAAGATCCTTCGCGCTGCGTACGAACGAGTGGGCTATGAAATCAATGTCGGCCTTTATCGCCCACTGTATGAAACGCCTGTCTTTTTCCGTTACGGCCGGAAGATTGATGTGGACATTAGGGACATTGACACTCTTGTGACCTTTGATCAACCCCTCGTTCATCACCTTACAAATCAATTTTCCCTCGCACTTGTCGGTTACGGACAGGTCTACGGAGCCGTCATCTATAAGGATGTCGGAACCTACCGGTATGTCTTCAGCCATGTGAGGGTAGGTAGTATACAATACACCTTTCCGGCACAAGCCGGACGGATCGTCGATGATTTCCACCGTTTCTCCGGTGCGTGCCACGAATCCTACGGAGTCGGCCATTTGTGTCAATCTGACTTCCGGACCTTTCGTATCTATAAGTATAGCTATCTTGTCTGATACTTTCCTGACATTGTCCACGACCTGCTGCGCTCCCTCAATGGAAGCATGGGCAGAGTTGATTCGTACGACGTTCATGCCGTTTTCATACAACTGGCGTATGAAATCTGCATCACAGCGGTTGTCTGCAATCGTGCAGATAATCTTCGTTCTCTTCTCGATCATTGTCAAATTCTTTTTTCAACATACAAAATTAATGAATTTCGGGCAAAGCTCAAGGATTGTAACAGTCTTTTTACGTATCTTTGTCAATAATGGGCCCAATCATAGGGGGCTGAGGCATGAAATTCAGCCGCCAATCTGGAAAACATTTTTGTTACCACGATTAACTATTTTGTTACATTGATTGAGCTATAATAATTTATAATTATTTATTGTCAATGTCCGATTCTTCATATAGCCGAATGCTTCCGCCTCTTCCTGAAAGGATGAGACCGCGTAATCTGGATGAATATGCAGGGCAGCAGCACCTTGTAGGCGAAGGTTGCGTGCTCCGTAACATGATAAATGGCGGCAATCTTACCTCATTCATTCTTTGGGGGCCTCCGGGAGTCGGCAAGACCTCCCTGGCACGCATTGTCGCGAACTCCATGGACAGGGAATTCTACACATTGTCGGCTGTAAGTTCCGGCGTGAAAGATGTCCGTGAAGTCATTGACAAGGCCAAGGCGGATTCGGCTTCAATGTTCGGAAACGGGAAAGGTGCGCCGATTCTTTTCATTGATGAAATCCACAGGTTCAACAAGGCGCAGCAGGATGCATTGCTGGGCGCTGTCGAGGACGGGACTGTGGTCCTGATAGGAGCGACTACCGAGAACCCGTCTTTCGAAGTCATCAATCCCCTCCTCTCCAGGTGTCAGGTCTTCGTTCTGAAACCATTGGATGTCAATGATTTGAAAGGCTTGCTGGACAGGGCATTGAACGATGATGAAATCCTTTCGCACAAGGACATTGAAGTCAACGAGACGGAAGCATTGTTCCGATATTCCGGCGGCGACGCGCGCAAGTTGCTGAATATCTTGGAGATAGTGGTGGATTCTGCGCCTGGCGGGAAACCGGTTGTCATTGACAACAAAGCTGTCGAGTCCTGTCTGCAGGTCAATTCGGCGCGTTATGACAAGGGCGGCGAGATGCATTATGACATCATATCAGCGTTCATCAAGAGTATCAGAGGATCCGATCCGAATGCGGCCATCTATTACCTTGCCCGGATGCTGGATGGAGGAGAAGACCCGAAGTTCATCGCCAGAAGGCTTTGTATATCAGCATCTGAGGATATCGGGCTCGCCAATCCGAATGCCATGCTTCTTGCCAATGCCTGTTTCCAGACCGTTTCAGTAATAGGCATGCCGGAAGGACGGATACCGCTGGCAGAAACGACCATATATCTGGCGTCGTCGCCCAAGAGCAATTCTGCATATCTTGCCATCAATGAGGCGATGCTGGCGGCTTCGCGTACGCAGGCCGAGGCTGTTCCCATGAATTTGCGCAATGCTCCGACGGAGTTGATGGCCAAGCTCGGATATAGTGACGGGTATAAGTATTCACATGATTATCCGGGGCATTTCGTGGACCAGGAGTTCATGCCCGAGGGACTTAAAGGCAAGGTGTTTTATGAGCCTGCCCCGAATCGCCACGAGGATGTCATCAAATCTTATCTGGAGTCCTGCTGGCCGAAGTATTATCCCAAGAAATAGGTGGCGGACCTTCTAGAACGGATAACCCACACCGAAATGTACCGCGAAACCATCTCTTCGGAACCATCCGGATGGTCCTACCCAGCGTTGGTCAGGAGCTTTGGACGGGTCCCTCACAACCATACCCATATCGACTCGCACGAGTATGAAATTCAGATCAAGCCGCAGTCCAAGTCCCCAGTCGGCCGCGATGCCGCCAAGAATGTTCCGTGATGAGAACCGTCCGTCTTCGAAGGAGCTTAATCCGCTGTTTCTCAGGTACCATATATTGCCGGCATCGAAAAACAATGCACCGTTGAATTTCCAGAACATCCCGAAACGATATTCGAGATTGGCTTCGATTTTCATGTCACCTGTCTGGTTCGGAATCACGAAAACGGTATCGCGCTGGGCGCATCCCGGGCCTACGGCCCTGGCTTGCCATCCTCTTAGGCTGTTGGCGCCGCCGCTATAGAACTGCTGCTCGAAAGGTATTGTCTTGGAGTTGCCGTAAGCATGGCCGGCACCGATGAGAAATCTGGTCGCAATCGCCTGCTTGTTGTTTTTTCCGAACACCCAGGTCTTTCCGGCAGTAAACTCTCCTCTTATATATTGAGAATAACTTGTGCCCCATATCTGATGCTCGTTCAGATCGGCATTTTTCTTCATTACCGGGTTGAAAAGTGACAGCACGTTTCCGGCTTCGTTGGCCTGGAATTTAAAATAATGATAGGTGTTTTTCGGGTTGACGTCGGTGCTGGTGGTATAATACAATGTTCCTCCGGCACCGAAGTCGAAGTGGTCCGTATAAGCGCTTCCTGCAATGGTATTCTTCATGACATTTTCCAGGAAGGTTTTGTCTATCTTGAACATTCTCACCACATTAAGCTGTGTCGGGTAGAATTGGAAATACAATTTCTTGTAGGAACCGGTGTATCCGAAGGAGTAGGAAATGATATTCCTCTTGTATTCCGGGCGGTCCTGGTAATTGTATGAAGCCTTGACTTCCGTAGACGGTACTGATTTTCTGAATCTGCTTACCGGGATGAATACGAATCTCGGGAATTTGATCCCTGCCGAAATTCCGAATTCTGTGGAACGGGTGCTGCTGTTCGGCTTGAATTGGAAATTGCCGGTAAAGCTCAGATTGAGCACTTCCCCTCCATGAAATATATTCTTATGGTAGAATGCCAATCCCGGCGAAATGCCAAGCAGGCCGCTGGAGTTGGACGAGGCCTCAATGTTCAGCTTCAGACCTTGCAACTTGGCGGTGGACAAGGAGATATCTGCATTGACAAGCGCCGTGTCGGTCTGGCGTATATCCACATTGACACTGCTGAGGACACTGAGAGACGACAGTCGGTTATAAGTATTGTTTACCGTATTTTCGTTGTAGAGGTCGCCCGGGCGAATCGTATTCAGGTCGCGCAGCACCTTCTCCCTTATCTTGAAACTCTCCGGATGCGAGATGGTAACCTCGTCGAAACGGAACTTGCGGAAGCTGACGGCGTCCTTGGGAGTTTCATTTCTGGTATACTCATTTATCGTATAATCCAGAACCGCATATCCGGGACGGGTCAACGTGTCGGCCTGGAAGAAAAAATAATTCTTCGTGAAACCGTAGTAGCCGGCATTCCTCATCTTCGCCGCGGAACGCTGGCTTTCAGCTTCCAATGTCTCTTCCGAGAGAAAGTCGCCTCTCTTTGCCAATACCCTGCCTGTGTCCGGAAGGAAGGTTTCCGTGAATTCCGGATTGTCGGGAAGGTGATAATGTATATCGCTGATCGGAAAGCGTTTGCCTAGAGTCACATCATACGATACTTTAACCTTTTTCCGTTTTACGTCAATGCTTGACTTTACTTCGGAATCATAATATCCCAGGTATTCCAGGTGGCGTGAAATGTTCTCGATGGAAGCATCAACCTTGTCCGGTTCGTAGACTACGGGAGGAGTGCCGATCTTGCGGAACAGCCTGGCGAAGAATGAATTGCTCTTTCCGCCCCAGTTATAGACATTGATGAACGGATTCCATCCGAAAATCAGGTTCGAATTCGGCTTCTGCTTGATGTACGGATCGATCTTTCCCGTGTTGAATTTCTTGTCATTGCTGACATGGACTTCCGTCTTGGCCAACCTGTATTCACCGTCCTGAAGGACGCGGGTGGTACTGCAGGAACCGGCAAATGACAACAATGCGGCTACCGCCAATACCGGCACCGCAGCAGACAAGCGTCGTATGAAATCCAATGTTGCCAAAAAAACCTATTTCATTATGTTTTCACACAAATTTACGTCTTTTTGTCCGATATTATCTTATAAAATGAACCTAAATTGAAACTGAAAACTTATATTTGCATCCGATTTCGGTGACGGGACTGTTTTCGGCGGATTCCCGGATGCCGAATTCGTGCTATTTTATGTAATTATGGATTTTTTTTGAAATTTTAACAGTTTCTTAAAGGATGAAGAATAAGTATATCGACCTGGTCGGCCAGACATTCGATTTTCCGCAGGATGAATTCAGGGTTGAAGACGGTTCCCTGATTGTCAATGACATCAACATGATGGATATCATAAAGGAGTACGGTACTCCTCTGAAATTGACTTATCTTCCGAAAATCTCCAGTCAGATTCAGCGTGCGAAGCGTATGTTCCGCAATGCTATGTCGAAAGTAAGTTATGATGGTGAATATCATTATTGCTACTGTACGAAGAGTTCCCAGTTCGAGTTCGTCCTTGAAGAAGTGCTGAAAAACAATGTCCATATCGAGACCTCTTCCGCATACGACCTTAACCTTATCCAGTGCCTTAAGGACAAAGGCTTGGTAGACAAGGATTTGATTATCATCTGCAACGGTTTCAAGAAACCGCAGTATGTAAGGAACATGGCCAATTTCCTTAATGCCGGATGGCACAACCTCATACCGGTTCTCGACAACAAGAACGAACTGGAAGACCTTGACGATATCGTGGAAGTTCCGACCAATCTCGGTATCCGTATCGCTGCCGAGGAGGAACCTTCATTCGATTTCTATACATCCCGTCTGGGAATCCGTTACAGCGACATCATACCTTTCTACAAGAACGGCATCAGCAAGAATCCGAAATTCAAGCTGAAGATGTTGCATTTCTTCATCAATACTGGTATTCGTGACACCTCATATTATTGGAATGAGCTTTCACGCTGCCTTAATCTCTATTGCGACCTGAGGCAGATCTGTCCTGACCTGGACTCTCTCAATATCGGTGGCGGACTTCCTATAAAGACCTCATTGACATGGGATTATGATTACAAGTACATGATTGAGGAAATCGTGAACCAGATCAAGACCGTGTGCGAATCCCATGGTGTTCCTGTTCCTGACATCTATACGGAGTTCGGCAATTTCACTGTCGGCGAGTCCGGTGCGACAATTTTCAAGGTCCTGGATGTCAAGCAGCAGAATGACCGTGAGTGCTGGTACATGATCGACAATTCTTTCATGACCACGCTTCCTGACACATGGGGTCTGAACCAGAGATTCATCCTCTTCCCTATCAACAAGTGGAACGATGAGTATCACAGGGTGTTCCTCGGCGGTCTGACATGCGACAGCAAGGACTACTACAATTCCGAGGCTCATGCCAATGCAATCTTCCTTCCTATAATAAGGAACCGCAGGGACCCTCTCTATATCGGATTTTTCCACACTGGAGCATATCAGGAAGCGATTTCCGGCTATGGCGGAGTCAAGCATTGCCTCCAGCCGTCACCGAAGCACATCCTCATTGACAAGGACAAGGACGGAAAGGTTACCACGCGCCTGTTCGCGCCGGAGCAGAGTTACGAGTCAATGCTGAAGACTCTCGGATATTAATCCTTGACAATACTTCCACCAATGTCAATTTCGGTGAATGAAATAAAAAAAGTCCGGTCGCTCTCGGAGAAAAAATTCCGGGACAGACTCGGGCTTTTTTGTGTGGAAGGCGAGAAAATGGTAGAGGAAGCGTTGCGGTCGGGGTTCGAGGTCGAGACTGTCTACCGCAAGGATGAAATCGGCGAGGAAGCCATGTCGCGCATCAGTGCGCTTTCTTCTCCTTCTCCGGTCCTTGCTGTAGTTCGCAAGCCGTTGGATATAAGCATTGAGGACAATGCCTTGTTAAGTTCTTATTTAGGCAAGTCCGGACTCTATCTGGCTCTGGATACGATACGGGATCCCGGTAATCTGGGAACCATTCTGAGGGTTGCCGACTGGTTCGGAATAGATGCTGTTTTCGCCGCGCCCGACACTGTCGACGTGTTCAATCCCAAGGTGGTCCAGGCGACAATGGGTGCCATTTTCCGTGTGAAATTTCATTATGCTGAAATCCCGGCTCTCTGCAAGGCTGCGGTTTCCGCCGGCGGCAATGTCTATGGGACATTCCTGGACGGAACCGACATGTATGCAAAGGAACTCAATCCTGGCCATGACTCTCCTTCCGTAATCGTCATCGGCAATGAATCCAACGGAATCTCGGACGATGTCGCCGGTCTGGTTTCCGACCGTCTTTACATTCCGCCATATCCTAAGGACGAAACCGGATCAGAGTCGTTGAATGCGGCTGTCGCTACAGCAATTACAGTCGCCGAGTTCCGTAGAAGGTCATAATTCCCACGCAGGTTTTTCATAGTATTCGGGAAATTTTGCGTATGTTTGGGAATGTAAATCTTTGGCTATGTACGAGACTTTAAGGCCGGAAGACTTCGGCAAGACCCATTTCAGTTCACTTATCCGGTTCAGAATCAACCGTATATTGATGATTTGCAGCAATTATGATGCATTCATCATGGAAGAAGACGGACAAATCGAATCGCAGGTCTACAAGGAATATGTGGAACTGAACATGTCAGACCCTCCGACATTCGTGTGGGTGGAATCTGCCGAGGCGGCAAGACGTACACTCGAAAACGAGCCTGACATTGACATGATCATCTGCATGTACAATGAAATTGACAAGGACATTTTTCCGCTGGCGGCTGAACTGAAGGCTGAGGGGAAGCCGATTCCGTTCGTGCTTCTGATGCATTATTCGAAACAAATCAGGAAAAAAGTCACATCACAGGCAGATTCCGGCGTGGATTTCGTGTTCAGCTGGCATGGGAACGCAGATCTCATCCTTGCCATAATAAAGCTTTTCGAGGACAAGAAAAATGCTGATAATGATATACTTGGAATCGGCGTCAGGGCGATTCTTCTCGTGGAGGACTCGATACGCTACTATTCCACATACCTTCCGGAGCTGTACAAGCTTATCCTCAAACAGAGCAATGAATTCCTGAAAGAAACATTGAATGAGGACCAGCAGAAGAACCGCAAGCGTTCAAGGCCGAAAATCTTGCTCGCCACGTGCTACGACGAGGCCATGTCCATATACGAAAAGTACAGGGGCCACTTTCTGGGCATAATATCGGACGTGGGAATGGTCGTGCATAAGGGAGACCCTCCTAAGACGGAAAAACTCGATGCCGGCATTGATCTGGTGGAGCATATCAGGAAAGACGATCCGATGATGCCGGTATTGCTCCAGTCTTCACAGGAAAGCATACTCGATGTGGCAAAGCGACTTAACGTCGGTTTCCTGAAGAAATACTCAAGGACATTGTTCCTGCAGTTGTCCGACTATATCAAGGAAGAGTTCGGTTTCGGCGACTTTGTATTCAGAGACACGAAGGGCACTGAATATGGAAGGGCCGCCAATCTTCAGGAACTGGAACATACCATACAGAATGTGCCTGACAATATTCTCGTCAGCAATACTTCCAAAAACATGTTCACCAAGTGGTTCTTTGCCAGGGGGCTGTTTGTTCTCGCCAATAAATTCCGGCTTGTTCATAGTGACAATGCCTCTGAAGCAAGGAAGATTCTTGTAAAGGAGATTCAAGCTTATCACAAGGCGATGGGACGTGGAATCATTGCAGAGTTCTCCAACAGAAATTATGACAGGTACATATCATTCGCCAGAATCGGAGAGGGTTCGCTGGGCGGTAAGGCCAGAGGCGTCGCATTTCTGAACAAGCTCATTGAAAGACATTCATTGACAAACAGATACAAGGATATAAGCATTTCCATCCCCAGGAGCATTGTCATAACTACCGATTATTTCGATGAGTTCATATTGGAAAACGGCTTGCAGTATGTGATCGATTCCGAACTGTCGGATGACGAGATTCTTTCCGAGTTCGTGGCTTCACGACTGCCGGAGGGGCTGATTTCGAGCCTGAAAACATATCTGAAGACTGTGGATACACCGTTGGCCATCAGGTCCAGTTCCAAGCTTGAAGACAGTAATTATCAGCCGTTTGCGGGAGTGTATTCCACGTATATGATACCGCTCGTAGAAAACCGCGACCAGATGCTCCGAATGCTGGACAAGGCGATTAAAAGTGTCTATGCTTCAGTGTTTTACAATGGCAGCCGCACATATATCCAGACGACCGGAAATCTCCAGAGCGAGGAGAAGATGGCCATAGTGATACAGAATATCTGCGGTTCGGAGCACGAAGGCCTCTATTATCCCCTGCTTTCCGGTGTCGGCAGGAGTGTCAATTTCTACCCTATCGACAATGAATCGACCGAGGACGGTATCGTAAATATGGTCCTGGGACTCGGAAAGTCGGTTGTTGAAGGCGGCAAGACATTGAGGTTCAATCCTAAATATCCGAAGAAGATTCTTCAGTTGTCGCAGCCTGGCCTGGCGGTACGCGACAGTCAGAAGATGATGTTCGCTTTGGACTTGCGCCCCGGGGCTTTCAAGATCTCAAGGAATGAAGGAGTAAACCTGGCTCATATCCCTGTGACAGAGATAATTCCGGATTATCCATATTCCGATATGGCATTCTCGACATACAGCATGTCTGACAACAGGATTGTAATCGGAACGGAAGAAAAAGGAGCCCGAATCGTGTCTTTCGACGCTATCCTTAAATATGGCAAGTTTCCGCTCGCGCAGGCATTGTCCGACATTATGGAAATATGCAGGAAGGAGCTGCTTTGTGAAGTGGAAATGGAGTTCGCAGCAGATATGGCTCCGTCCGGAAAACTTTCATTGAAACTATTGCAGGTCAGGCCTATAAGCTCTTATTCCTCCGAACAGGATGTTGATTTCAATGACCTGAAAGATTCTCTCGGGACCAGATATTTCGAGTCCGTCAAGGCGTTGGGAAACGGCCATGTGGCTGGTGTTTCACATATCGTTTACATTTCGCCGGAAAGTTTCGATTCTTCGAAGACGCGCATGATTGCGGAAGAGGTGTCGGAAATCAACAACATGTTCAAGTCCAGAGGCGAAGGATATATTCTGATCGGTCCGGGACGTTGGGGCTCTTCCGACCCTAACCTGGGCATTCCTGTCATGTGGAACGACATATCGGAAGCCAGAATGATCGTCGAATATAGTATGCCGGGATTCCAGATAGAGCCTAGCCAAGGTACGCATTTCTTCCAGAACATCACGTCTCTGGGTGTCGGCTATCTCTCCATCGACTCTTTATCCGGTCATGGAAGCATTGATTTCCAGGCCATCGGCAACATGGAGCAAGTGTCTTCAATGAAATATGCCACCGTTCTCCGCGCGCCGGAAGAAATAGTGGCATATACAGATCGGAATACGAACCGCGCCGTAGCGGGAATTACTGGAAAAGCTTTATAATCACGCCATTGGTTGCCGGAACGTGCACGCTTACCGGCGTCGTGTGGTTAAATCCCTCTGATTCAGGCATTTTCATCCAACTGAATGCGTGCTCGGGGATGGAAATTCTCATCTCCGCATCGTTCTTGGAGAAATTGCAGACGATGAGCAAGGTTTCGTCCTTGAAGTCACGCAGGAATGCGAAATGCCTGTCGGGATTGAAACCGTCCGAGGCGTAATTGCAATAGCAGAGGTCATAAAACGTCCCCTTGCTGACAGCATTGTCCTCGGCTGCGAATTTCAATGCCTTCCTGTATGTGTCCAGCATCGTTTCTTCTTCAGGCGCCAATGCCTCCTTTTCGCCATGAATATATTTGTAAAGTCTTGTCAATGAGGATGGTGCCCACCAGTCGAAGATGCTGGTACGCCCGTCTCTTCCGCTGAATCCTTCATTGTCCATTCCGCGCTCGCCTACCTCTTCGCCGGCATACAGCATGAAAGGGGCGTTGTTCAGATAAAGGGCGGTGTAGAGCGCCGCGTATGAATTTTTGGCGTCACATCCGAAGAAATCAGATGCAAAACGCTGCTCGTCATGATTTTCCAGGAAATTCAGCATGTATGGCTGCAAGTCGCCCAATGACTGCCAATTCCATGTTATGCGCTTGGCGGACTGCCAGTCTTCTACCGGAACGCCGCTGTCCTTTGCGTTCTTCTCGACAATCGCCCTCAATGTATCGTAGATTCCGGATTTGTCGTAGAGAAGGTCGAAACCGATTTCCCGTATATATTTGGAATACAATGTTTTCTGATATACTTCAGCAACGAACAACAGGTCCGGTCTGTCTTTTTTTATCCTGCTTATAAGCCATTTGAAGAATGCCGGCGGGACAAGTTCCACCATATCGCAGCGGAATCCGTCCACGCCTTGTCCGGCCCAGAAATTCACGATATCATACATCTTCTCCCAAGTCTCCGTGTGGGAGTCGCAGTAGTTCAATTTGATGGTGTCATACCAGTCGTTTACGCCCGGAGAGGATGTGTATGAATTTCCTGAGGCCATTGCCGGCATTTCCATATATGTCTGATTCTGAATGGGTAGAGCCAGCGGAATGCCTGGATAATAGAAGAAGTCATTGCTGTCTTTCCAGTGTACGGATTTGTCATCACTCTCCCCCAATGCCGCCATTCCCGTAGGCGCTGGATGAGCTGCGGCAAATCTGCCATAATCCCTGGCCACATGGTTTGGCACGAAGTCTATAATCACTTTAAGTCCGGCTGCATGAGTCCTCTCCACAAGTTTATGGAATTCTTCCATCCGGTTTTCCGGTTCATCAGCCAGATATGGGTTCACATCGTAATAGTCCGTGATGGAATAAGGCGAACCGGCACGTCCCTTCACCCAGTCCGCAGACGACGGGGTGCATCCGTCGCTGTCTTCCGCTGTCGCGTGTCTGATTATTCCTGTGTACCAGACATGAGAAACACCAAGACTCCGAAGATACTCCAGAGAGATGGTGTCAATGCTGCTGAACTTTCCGCACCCATTGTCTTTCAGTGTGCCGTTTTTGATGTTTTTTCCTCCAATGTTTCCCCAAAGACGAGGAAGCATCTGATATATGATGACTTTACCCATTTATGTCGTTTATTATGTAAAAACGTCTTCGTTCAACTGCACATTTCATGCCCGAAACGCAAAAAAACGTGGACAGCCATGAAGCCGTCCACGCGTATTAGTTCATCCAGCACGAACATACTCTAAAGGGTGCAAGTCCCGAAACCGCCCTGATAGTGGGAAGGTTACAGCCAAAGGCAAGGGTGTCCGCCGCGAGACGGAATCTGAAGGAAGCCGGCGGCAAACATCTGGTCTGACGGACAGGAGCAACGGGATGGGATATGAACGCAGGAAGGGTGCGCTACATCAAGCCATATTGGGCAAGAATCTATGGCAACAGCAGCAAGGGATATTGGGCAAATGCGGAAGGTATAATGCACCACGCCGCGACCAATGATAAACTCCGTGCCGCAGGCTATCCTTGTCTGATGGACTACTATGTCAGATTGCACGTAAGATAAGGAACCGCCGTATGCGGAACCGCACGTACGGTGGTGTGAGAGGTCGGAAAACGAAAGTAGGAAGAAAACTACTTCGTTTTCCTCCTACTCGATTGTAACCTGCTGTAAAATAACAAAAGATTGTTTCTGACAGTGAATCCCAACGAGGATATCGCTGAAAACGATCCTGTGCGCGTAGTCGATGCGATAGTCGAGGGCCTTGACTTGAGAGAGTTCAAGAAACTTTACCATGAGAAAGGCCGTTGTCCTTACCATCCGAAGATGATGCTCAAAATCATCCTCTATGCATACATGAACAACATCTTCACACAAGTGGTGCTTGTGCTGGCCGACAAAGGCTTCATTACTCTTGACGTGGAGTACATCGACGGCACAAAAATAGAGTCCAAAGCCAACAAGTACACCTTTGTGTGGCGCAAGACCGTGGAGAAGCACCGCGACAAACTCGGCGAGTATGACGGCCGTCTGGAGCAGATTGGCGAGCGCAACTCCATGTCAAAGTCCGACCCCGACGCGATGTTCATGCGCATGAAAGAGGACGCGATGAACAACGGCCAGACCAAGCCTGGCTACAATCTGCAGATATCCGTCGAAAACCAGTTCATCACCGATTACGCACTGTTCCCCAATCCCACCGACACTCTCACGCTCATACCGTTCCTCAACTCTTTTCCCGACCGATACGGGCATCTTCCATCAATAGCAGTGGCCGACTCTGGCTATGGCTCCGAAGAGAACTACCGCTTTATGGCCGAAGCCGGCATGGAGGCTTACGTCAAATACAACCGCTTCCACCTCGAGCAGCACCCGCGTTACAAGCCCAACACGTTCAATCACTACAACTTCCATTACAACGCCGCCGAAGATTACTATGTCTGCCCGATGGGCCAGCATATGACACGCATCGGTACTTCCCGCCTCAAGACCGCAAGCGGTTACCGCAGTGAAAACGCACGTTACCGCGCACAGAACTGCAACGGCTGTCCACTGAGGTGCCTGTGTTACAAAGCCAAAGGAGACCGACGGACAAAGAGAATATAATGACACCGTTTCATGGTACTGTTTTAGGGATACTCAACAGGGCAATCAATCATCGCCCAGCAACTCCACCATTTCTGCAGGAGAAACAATAAAAGACCTGACCGGAAAATGTTTGATATTGCCGGTAACAAGATATGCGTTTTCTTTGGAAATAGCTATTTCATAGAATACAATGTCTTTCGGGTCCGGAAAGTCAATGCCTGTTGCGGGTACCCTATCTAAATTTAAACCATCAACAATAATTGCCTTCAAGACAGTTTCTATAAGATCTGGTGAAAGATGAAATTTTGGTCGTGAAAGAACACATCTATATTCCGCCAGAATCTCATCATTATACAATGGGACAATACGCTCCTGTACGATAGCGCGAAAGACTTTGCCTGGATTGGAGTCAATGTTTTTGGAAATTAGCGCCGATACTATAACATTCGTATCAATGACAGCAAAAAACTTATCTTTCATTTCTGGCTTCTCTAATCTCGTCATTGATTTCTTCTAATGAGAGTCCTTGGGCCCCGGCGGCGGCAACCTGATTTCTCATTTCAAGAAATGCATTCCATGCATCCTTATTGATTTGCTCCTTGCTGGACGCTTTAATTTCAAAAGGAATGCGCCTTTCACGGACCACCGTTTTCATGAATACGGTGATAGCCGCCGTACTCGTGAAGCCGAAATCATCGCATATCATATCAAAATTTTTCTTGAGATTATCATCTACTCTCATTGACAATGTTGACTGTGCCATATTAGATACTTTTAATATTATCAATACAAATATAATATATTGTATTGATAATAACAATACATCTACCACACAAAAATCAAATAAGAAGGACTACTCAACAATTCCGACCTGTCCTAAGTCTCACGCATTCCCCAAGCACAAACACAGGGTTTTCCCCCTGACCCATTTCCTGGAGGGCCTCCATTGCCAACTTTTGGACATGGAACCGGTCCGTAACCTGAACGGCTTTCGGGAAAGCCTTATGTGCTATCTTCCTCATTGACGATGACAGATCCAAGGTGATTTCTGTAACTGTTTCCCGTACGCTTTGGTCGATATTTTTCAGAGCCGCGATGACATCCTCTGATTTGGTTCCCAATATGATAGCCGCCAGAGCACCTCTTTTTCCCTTGGCGTCTTTGTTGCTGACGATAGTATAGAGTTCCCCGTCACTGAGGGATGTCTCATCGATACTCATTCTGGGACCAACATTCTGGGGAAAGACTAACCATGTGTCTGCGTGTGCCCCCTCTCCCTCGTCTTTCCAATTCATGTAGTCGCTTAGATGCTCTTTGTATTGGCGTTCCAGTTGGTGGCCATCAACGTAGTAGAACTTCTCAAGCGAAGATGCTGATATCGGGTATTTGTCCAAAACATTCTTTTAAAAAAGCGGCAAACTCAACCGAGTGCCGTGTCCCTTCTGCCGTAAGTTCATAGTTGTTACCAACGCTCTTCCCTGTAGTCTCATCTATCCATCTGCGTCGCTTTATTAAAAGCGTCATTTTCTTGTCCCTCAGTGGAAAGTCTCTGACTTTTGATGCCTCATAGAAGCCGTTTGGACGATATGTATGACCTTCAATAGGGTTACGGAGACAATCCCTTTCCTCAAGACTCACTGTCAACTCTCCAGACTCGACACCGAATCTGTCTTTCTCTGAAACAGCCTCTTCTCTAAAGCCGGTAAGCTCGAAGTATCTCAATAAATCTTTTGGAAACACCATCTCCATGAACTGGAGAAGCAAATCGTTTTCTCTTGTTGTCATATCATGTACCTTTATCTATTCAAAGGTACATACTTTTTAGTTATCCTAAACACAGGGTTTTCCCCCTGACCCCAGGAAATGCGCATATCATTCAGATGGGATGCCATCAATGAAGAAAACAGGCAGACGGCGGAGAACAAGGCCGCAAGAAAACGCGGTGAGGATGTGGAAGAATATGAACCCGAAGTGTTTGAAAACGGGGACACTCGTAAACAATTGTTGGCACGCAGCAGATATCTCCTGTTCAAGTCCAGAAACAAATGGACGGAATCTCAAAAGAAGAGGGCGAAAATACTGTTCGAACTCTATCCGGACATTGAAAACGCATATAATCTGACTGATGAACTGAGACGTATTTATTCATCCACAAAGATAAAAGGAGTAGCATATACGAAACTGGCTCATTGGTATAAGCATGTGGAAGATGCGGGATACGATTCGTTTCAGGTGGTCAAGCAGACCATCTATGAAAACTATATAGATATCCTGAATTTCTTTGACAACAGATCAACCAATGCCTCTGCCGAATCTTTCAATGCCAAAATAAAAAACTTCAGAGCCCAACTGAGAGGCATATCTGACGTGAAATACTTTCTTTTTAGACTACAGAAAATCTATGCTTAATACACAGGGTTTTCCCCCTGACCCATCTTTACCTTTATTTGACTTAAAACAAAAAACGATCAAAAATACTGAACAGTCTTTTCTGAAAGCTGCTGAAATCAACTTTTCTGAAAATTGTTGTTGAAGAAAAACTTGCTTTTTACAGGACTCTCCCTTGGCTTCTGAAGATTCCTGCTCAAGAGCATACCGGGACTTGCCGTCGTAGAACTTCCATGTCGGGATGTCACGTTCTGTGCCAACCTTGCTTTGTAGGAGATGTCGTTCTTCTTGCAGGAGGTTATAACCTCCGCAACTTCTTCGCGTGTCATCATAAGAAAAATGTTTTCCGCGAAGGTAACCATGAAGTCTCAAGATTCAATGACGGGCGTCACCGGAGGCTTACACATAAATGACTGGTAAATAAAGATTGCCATTATAGTTCATAATAGTAACAGACTTAGTTACCAAGCTCTAGTTGATTTTTCACGAGTTGATAATATCGTCCTCGTTTAGCCGTAAGTGTTTCGTGTGTTCCTTGCTCCACAATTACACCATCATCTAGTACGATAATATGATCTGCGTTTTTTACCGTACTAAGTCGGTGAGCGACAATTACGACCGTTTTATCCATATAAAATTGTTCCAGATTACCTATAATTTCCCGTTCATTATAGGCGTCTAACGAGGATGTTGCTTCATCAAAAAATAGAAAGTCGGGATTACGATAAACAGCTCGTGCAATATGTATTCGTTGCTTTTCTCCTCCACTTAAATCTATTCCAGTCTCTCCCAATTGTGTATGAAACCCCATAGGTAATTCGTTTATTCGTTCTGCAATTCGTGCAATTTGTGTCGCATATTTTAGATGCTCCAAGTCTGGTTTTTCATCTGACAAAGCAATATTTTCAGCCACAGTTCCACTGAAAATAAATCCGTCTTGCATGACTACGCCGCACCGTGCTCGCCATGAGTCGAGATTTACATCGCATATATTTTCGTCATCTATATATATACACCCTTCAGTTGGATAATAAAAACCTAACAGAAGTTTTATGAGAGTCGTTTTGCCACTTCCGCTTACACCTACTATGGCTGTAGTTTTACCCAGTGGTATTTCAATATTAATATGTTTGAGTACTTCTCTAGTTGCGCTACCTCCGTAATGGAAACTTACATTCTCGAATCGAATTCCACGAGTCAAATGGCGATTATCTAGAGATATCATTTTATGATGGTTCTCGTCAGGTTTTTCGTAAATGTCCGCAAGTCGTTTGTTGGAAAGATTAGCATCCTGCATAATTTGACTAAATTTTATGAGTTCCCCCATAGGTCCAGAGAGTTGACCGAGTACATAACTTATCATCATCATTCCACCGAGAGTCATTTGATCTTGAATCACGTAAAACGAACACAAACCAGTTAGTAGTATATCTTTGAGCCTATCAATGAAATTCGAACCATTTGACATATAATAATTTAGGTAAATTGACTCAAGCCGCAGTTCGTTAATTCGCATTTCTTTTCTGTGCCATTCGTCAATTCGTGTTTGTTGAGCATTATTGAGTTTTATTTCAGGCATTCCCATAACCATTTCGTAAATTACATTACGCCGTTCGGATTCCGCAGTAAAAAGTGAATAATCAAGATATTTGCGTTTGCGAAGGAAAAATAGATTATAGATAATCGACAATACACTAAATAACATGAACAATAGAAAAATATTCATATTAAGTACCAATAACATTACCGAAAAGACCAAAATATTGAGAACTATAAAAAGCATCCCTATGAGATTGTCAGTAATGAAATTGCTAAGCCTTTCCTGATCTTTTAGACGCTGGATGAGGTCGGAACGAAAAGTCGAATCAAAAAAAGACATCGGGAGCTGGATTATTTTCTTCAAGTAATTAGAAATCAAATCCACATTAACCCGGATGCTGGTTTTTGCAGAGATTAAATCTGTAACATTGTCAGATATCATATATCCTATAAAGAAAGCAAATTGGCTAAGCAATAAAATCCCAATGAGATGGATGTCCTTCTGCATGATACCTTCATCAATAGTTTTGCCCAGCAGTAATGGCATAGCCCAGCTAGTGCATAACACAACTAAAGTCAGCACGAAAATATAAAAAAAGTTTCTGCGATACTTCCGCATCATTCCTGTAATAACACCAAGCATTTTGCCTCGTTTCTCTTCCTTTTCGCTTTCGATGCTTATTTTATGAAAATCTGATTTCGGAGCCATCACTACCGCCACACCTTTCCCTGCTATCAGCCATTTTTCCAGTAACTTATCTTCTGTTAGGCATACTTTCCCATAGGCAGGATCTAAAATCGTGAATATGTTGCATGAGTGCCTTTTACGTATCTTCTCAAGTACGACAAAATGTCCATGTTTGAGATAAAGAATAGCTGGCATAGGCATTCGATACATATCCTTACGTTCAACATTAACACAAGATGCCTCAAAGCCAATAGTCTCGAAGCAACTTACTATATCACTAATCGATATACCTGCACGTGTCTGTTGGCAAAGTGTTTTGAGTGTTTTTATACTATAGACTTTACCATAATAAGCCGAAATCATTCGGATACAGGCAATACCACAATCATTTGATTCTAATTGTCGATAGATTGGTACACGCATAATCTACTATCCTATATTGCAGTCGTAAAAACGTTGCATTACAATCCTGTCCATATCTTCGTTGTCAAGTCCTTCCAAACAGATTTCTTCTCCATTAGATTCTATGGCTTTCTGGGAGCAACTACCTCCACATAACAGTAAAATTCGGCACTTGCGACATATCTGGCGACTTAATTTGGTCTTACGACGAGAGTTGATATTTTCAGTCCAAATAATATTACCATCATTGGAGAGTATACCGGATTTGTTTTCAGAGGAAAAATCGCGTGCTGTGCATTTGAATACATTACCATCATAATTGACGACAGCCTCATATACTTTATCCGCATAACACGGATTACGTAGATTGTTCATTGAAAAGGCATCGCCAACATTAGGAAATTCCTTACGGAAAAGTTCTACTATATCCGTAACTATAGAGTCAGAAAGATTCTGAATACGACGGTCTTGCCATACACGATGAAAACTTATGGTTAACAATTTACGTTTTTTCTCATCAATAGTGTTGATGTCATTTAACGCATCCTTGACTGACAAAATGTTGGATGCTGTATAATTGATTCTCAAAATTACTTCTATGCCACAATCAAGTAATCTTTTTACATTTGTTAGGATTATGTTATATGATCCTTCTCCCCGTAAAGGAAAACGGGTTTTATCGTGTCTTTCTCGGTTTCCATCTAGCGTAATTTGAAAACTCTTCAATTCGTCTTTTTCTGTCAAGTGGGCTATTTTTTTATCATTAATTAAGTAGCCGTTAGAAGTGAAATTTACTAGTAGATGCACGCCAAAACGTTGGCACTCTTGCCGACAATGGTCAAGGATGGGGCGCACGATTTCATCGTAATACAGTAAGGGTTCACCGCCAAAAAAGGACAAATCAAAAAACTCTAAATCTTTCTGAGTACGAATAATTCTTGAAATCATCAACAAAACACGATTGAGTACTTCCGTACTCATTTTTGATCCTGTGATATGGTTTTCATAACAATACCAACATTTAAAATTGCAGTCCATCGTTGGATTAAGAATTAAACGGTACGTTTTCGGTGAACACTCTACTTCGTCAGCTAGACGCTTTAATTTAACAAATTCATTCTCTTCGTCATTAACAATACCACCGCCTCTGACAAGTTCGGCATAAAGACTAGGTGCTTCGATAGCTAGTTGGTCAGCTGATATAGATTCTAACAGTGGCGTAAGTGCTCTTTTATAAATAACAAATTGGTCGGTAGAACCACAATATACCAATCCTAATTTTTCGCTCAATGGTAATATTGTATTATAATCGCTGTACTTCATAAACAATACTTCGGTAAATTTTACCGATAATTTTAAAATTTAACAATCGAGCAGGC
>ERZ1026772.500-NODE-500-length-28805-cov-9.513913_pt1 | contig 28805 bp, 21 predicted proteins | sample MGYA00380124_ERZ1026772 | MGnify/ENA primary metagenome ERZ1026772 (study PRJEB33269, sample SAMEA4719760) | human gut metagenome | biome: human-associated habitat; feature: organic feature; material: feces | place: Cameroon | collected 2013-10 ...
TCTTTAAGGGATTGGCAATCGAAGAACTCGAGAGCGATTGGAAGTCGTATCCAGTTTTGCGGCTCAATCTCAATGGCAATTTTACATCGGATGGCGAACTAGCGGCATGCCTAGAGCACCACCTAGTGCGTTGGGAAGAGAGGTTTGGTTTAACAAAACCAGAAGTTTCTTCTTTTAGCACGCGTTTTGCGAGTTGTATCGAAGCAGCATACGAACAGACAGGTCAAAAAGTCGTCGTACTCGTCGACGAATACGAACAACCGATAACCGATACACTCGATAACCCAGAACTCAACCAAAAACACCGCGATATATTGCGCGGGTTTTATAGTTGCCTCAAACCGCTCAATCGCTATCTCAAATTCGTCTTCATGACGGGCGTGAGTAAAATCGGAAAGTTGAGCGTATTTAGCAGTTTGAATAATATCCAAGATATTTCATTCCGGAATGATTACTGTGATATATGTGGTATCAGCGAGTCGGAGCTTGATGAGTATTTTAGAGAAGATATCGATATGCTAGCGGCTAAACATCATATCGAAAGCCAAGAGTTGAAATCGCAACTTCGAGAGTTATACGATGGTTATCACTTTAGCAAAGAAAGCGTAGGTGTATACAATCCATTTAGTTTGCTTTACACGTTTAACTCCCAAGAACTTGGGCACTATTGGTTTGCATCGGGGACGCCGACATTGCTCGTCAATCTCATTCACGACTATTCGTTATCGCTCGAGAGCGTATTCGACGGATACGTCGCCACACAGCACGAGCTCGACTATATCGATTCGATCCGGCAGTCGCCGATTGCATTAATGTATCAGACGGGGTATTTGACGATCCAATCGTACGATAGAACGTCGGATAGTTATACGCTCGGATTCCCAAATCGAGAAGTCGAAGAGGGCTTTATGCTCTTTCTCAAGCAATATTATTGGCCTCGCACTTATGATAGATCATTGCCATTCGAAGCCACTCGCTTTGTATCGGATTTGAATTCGGGTAATATTGCGGGATTTATCGATCGCTTGTCTTCGTTTTTGTCATCTTGCCCATACGATATCGTCCTCGATCGCGAAAAGCACTTCCAGAATGTCTTATTCATTCTGTGCCGTCTATGTGGTTTGAGCGTACATGCCGAATATCGCACATCGTCGGGGCGGATCGACATGCTCATCGAAACGGCATCGCATCGCTATGTATTTGAATTCAAGATCGATCAAAGTGCGCAAGTCGCAATGGATCAGATTCGTTCAAAAGAGTATGCACTGCCTTTCGCTAGCGACGATAAGAAGACGACGCTCATCGGGATCAATTTATCGACCAAAACTCGGACGATCGACGATTATTGCATCGAATCAGTAGATACATAATAAGGAGGTAATATGAAATGTAAATATCCCATAGGAATCGAATCGTTTTGCGACATACGCACAGAAGGATATGCTTATATCGATAAGACGAAGTATATATACGACCTCGCCAATTCTGGGGTATATTTCTTTTTATCGCGTCCTCGTCGATTTGGTAAATCGCTTCTCTTGTCGACGATGGAGGCATATTTTTCGGGCAAACGAGAGCTCTTTAAGGGCCTTGCCATCGACGAACTCGAGAGCGATTGGAAGTCGTATCCGGTTTTGCGGCTCAATCTCAGTGGTAGTTTTAAGACAGATGGGCAACTGAGTGCGATACTCGATTATCATCTTCGCCGCTGGGAAAAGAAATACGACATAACGCAACTCGAAGTATCGTCGTTTAGCGTTCGATTTGCGAGCTGTATCGAGGCAATATATGAGCAGACGGGGCAGAAGGTCGTCGTCCTCGTCGATGAATACGATCAGCCGATAACCGACACGCTCGACAATCCCGAACTCAATCAAAAGCACTGCGACATGTTGCGCGGTTTATATAGTTGCCTCAAACCGCTCAATCGCTATCTCAAATTTGTTTTTATCTCAGGTGTGAGCAAGATTGGGATGGTGCGTGTATTGAGTCGTTTGAGTGATATCGAAGATATCTCATTGTCGTCGGACTATGCTGCAATTTGTGGCATCAGCGATGGAGAACTGAAATGGCAATTTCGCGATGAAATCTCGGCATTTGCCGCGCAAGGCGAAATGACTCAAAACGAGTTCATCTCAGCAATTCGCAAACACTATGATGGATATCATTTTTATGAAAATTCGCCTTGTGTGTATCATCCGTTTAGTGTGATATCGACGTTAAAACGGGGATGCGTTCAGCATCATTGGTTTGAACCAGAAATACCTCTGTTTCTCATCGACTATCTCAGACAAAATAAGTTGTTGGTCAAATTAGTCGATAATAGCATCGACAAGATGCGGCTTTATCGGATGCCAAATGCGGACAAAGATGCAGCATTGTTGATGTATCAGGCTGGGTATTTGACGATCAAAGCGTTTGATGAAGAGTATCAGAGTTATCGATTGGGAATTCCCAATCTCGAAGTGGAAGAAGGTTTTTATCCGCTTTTATTGAATCTATTTTATACGGGTTCTGACAGCCTCGATTCTTTTGACATGGGGCGGCTTATGCGCGATTATTCTTCGGGGAATGTCGAAGGATTTATTGAACAAATATCGTCGTTTTTGTCGTCTTGCCCATATAGTATTATTTCAGATCGCGAAAAGCATTTTCAAAATATTTTATTTATCTTGTGTCGTTTATGTGGATTGCGAGTTCATGCAGAGTATCGGGCATCGTCGAAGGGCGTCGATATGCTGATTGCAATGGCGTCGTATCGTTATGTTTTAGACTTTAAGATCGATCAAAGTGCGCAAATAGCCATGTCGGAGATTCGATCGAAGGATTATGGTTTGTCGATTGTGAGCGATGAAAAAGTGACTTGTTTGCTTGGTATTAATATATCGACGGAGACGCGGACAATCGACGATTATTGCGTGGAATTGTACGATTCTTCAGCTGAGAAATTGGAATGACATCGCAGTAATATGGTGTTGGCGCGTATTGGCATAGCCAATAGCGCCAACGGCGCAGCCGTATTGCCGCTGTGGCGGCAAAAGGCGGAGCGGCGTAGGCGTATGCGCGCAAAGCGCCAGCCTAGCAGGCTGGCGCTGAGCACATAGCCGTAGCCACTAGAAAAAGAATGGTAAACGGAAATCGATAGTTATCATTGTTGTATTCGCAAATATTATACGTCGAACAAAGGTTTTAAAAATCGAGCGGTGTGTGTGTTGGCGTGTAGAGCGACATCGCGAGGCGTACCCGTTGCGATGACTTGCCCGCCAGCGTTTCCAGGTTCAGGGCCGATGTCGATGATATAATCAGACGTTTTAATAATATCGAGATTGTGCTCGATAATGATGAGTGAATGTCCGAGATCGCGCAGTTTATAGAAAACTTGGATGAGTTGGCAGACGTCGTCGGCGTGTAGCCCGGTCGATGGTTCGTCGAATATAAACAACGTCGGAGTACGCGACGTTTTGGCGATTTCTTTTGCGAGTTTGAGACGTTGAGATTCGCCACCAGAGAGAGTTGGGCTAGGTTGACCGAGTTTAATATAGCCGAGCCCGACATCGCAGACGGCTTGTAGAATTTTGACAATCTTCGATTGTCCTTCGAAGTGTTTGACGGCCTCGCTGAACGACATATCGAGGACTTCTGCAATATTTTTACCATTATATTGGACGCGCAAGGTAGCATCGTTGAAACGTTTTCCGTGGCATTCTTCGCATTCGACGTAAGTATTGGCGAGGAATTTCATTTCGATAGTTCGTACGCCAGCGCCTTCGCAGGCATTGCAACGACCGCCGTTTTTCTTATCTGAGACGTTGAAACTATAGCGCGATGGGGTGTAACCATATATTTTAGAGTCGATCGTGCTAGCAAATAGTGCGCGGATGAGGTCGAAAACTTTTGTGTAAGTGGCTGGATTCGAACGCGGTGTGCGTCCGATGGGCTTTTGATCGACTTCGAGAAGGCGTCCGATTTTTTCAATGCCTTCGATTTCATCGACAAAGGCATGAGTTTGCAATGATTCTGGATTGATTCCGCACAATTTGGCTTCGACGTACGGAATGAGTACTTCGTTAATGAGTGTAGATTTTCCGGATCCGCTTACGCCAGTAATACAAACGATGCGGCCCAGTGGGATATCGACGTTGATATTTTTGAGATTATTCTTTTTTGCACCTTCGATATGAATAAATCCGTGGTCGGTTTGTTCGGTCGTGGCTGGGAGAGGGACGGATTTACGACCGACGAGATAGTCGATCGTCGTCGAAGATTGACAACTTGCAATATGTTTGAGATCGCCTGCGTAGATGACGTTTCCGCCGAATTTTCCGGCGCGTGGGCCGATATCGATGAGGTAATCGCAAGCGCGCATCGTTGCGTCGTCGTGTTCGACGGCGATGACCGTGTTGCCGCGATCGCGTAGTTCTCGTAGTACGCCGATGAGGCGGGCTTGATCGCGCGGGTGGAGGCCGATGGAGGGTTCGTCGAGGACGTATGTGACAGCGGTGAGTCCGTTTCCGAGCATGTTTGCAAGTCGTATGCGTTGTGATTCGCCGCCCGAAAGCGTCGTGGCACTGCGTCCGAGTTGTAAATATCCAAGCCCGACGCGAGTTAAAAAGCGCAGGCGTTCGAGGAGCGCCGGCAGTAGTTCGCGTAAAATGCGTGCAGCAATCGGCGTGATTTCGCTCATATCGATGTGATCGAAAAAGTCGATGGCTTCGTCGATTGTTTTTTCTTGAATTTCGGCAATATTAGCATTTGCAAAGTATACATTGCGCGCATAGAGGTTTAGGCGGCAACCATGGCATTCTGGGCATTGAAAACTATCGGCAAATGGCATTGCAATTTCGCGATTGATGTCATCGGCAGATATTCCAGCTTGAAACCATTGGAGTAGGCTTCGAGAGAATTCATTTTTTCCGTCGGTGGCTAGCGAAGCCCATGGCTTGTTTGTTTCAATGTTGCACGATTTCGCAAATTGTTTAATAATTTTGACGAGCTCATTACGTTGTTCGTCGGATTCCCAATTGTATTGAAGCGGAATGATGAAAGATGGCGAGTTGTCTTTTGGTAGTATGCAAGCATTTTCGTCGCCGAAAATGCGCTCAGGGCTGATACCTTCGACAAAACCGTAGCCTTCACATTTTGGGCATTGGCCGGCTTTAGTATTGAAAGCCAGCATGTTTGGCGACAATTCGGGGAAAGACATGCCGCATTTCGGACACGTTGCCTTTATACTAAAGACGTTTTTTTGAACATTATTATCGTCGATGATGCGCTCGACGTAGCAGACGCCATTGCCGCGTTCGAGGGCAGTATGAACAGATTCAGCAATGCGAGGGCGTGCATTGGGTTTGATGATAATGCGATCGACGATGAGATCAATCGTGTGTCGGACAGTTTTTGAAAGCGATCGGACGGATTCGAGGAGAATTTCTTTTCCATCGACGCGAGCGCGAACGAATCCCATTCGTCGTAGAGACTCGAAAAGCTCGGTAAATTCGCCTTTTCGCTCTTGAACAATGGGGGCGTAGAGGATGGCTCGCGTGTTTTGCGGCCACCTCGTCATGCGTTCGACGATGGCATCTTCGGTCGATGCGGCGACTTCGAGCTTGCATTTGGGGCAGATTTGCACGCCAGCTCGCCCCCAAATGAGTCGCAACATGTCGTATATTTCGGTGACGGTTCCCAGCGTCGAGCGAGAATTGTTGCTGAGTGTTCCTTGAACGACGGCAATGGCAGGCGATATGCCGGTGAGTTTTTCGACTTTTGGGCGATGAATGGGACCGACAAATTGCTTTGCATACATCGATAACGTATCGAGGTATCGGCGTCGAGATTCCATATAAATCGTATCGAAAGCGAGTGTCGATTTTCCCGAACCACTAGGGCCTGTGATGACGATGAACTTTTGCTTTGGTATATCGAGCGTCACGTGTCTGAGGTTGTTTTCGGTGGCGTTTTCGATATGTATAAATTCATGAATATTTTTCATTTCGCAGAACGATATGATTGTTCGAAGAGCAAAGGAAACTAATTACAATATGTATTGCTCTTACAATGATTGTCGATGGCTTGTTTCAGGCGCATTTTGAAGAAGCGATTTGATTCGTTTTCGTAGCGATTCTGAAGGACTTGTAATGCAGCGTTGCCAGGGCAGTTCTTTAGGCTGTTAATCGTGACGAATCGAATGAAATCGGAGTCGGAAGATAGAAAAGGCTCGACGGCTTTTGGAGCCGCATCGGGAGCGATAATCGTGTATGCTCGGATAGCCTGGATGAGCATGAGCGTGTGTTCGACGTCGTTGGGGTGTGCCAAGATGTTTTCGAGCGTTTGGCGATTTGTCGGAGTTGAAAAATAAGAAAGCGCCTGAACGGCTCGCATTCTGACCGAGAGCAAGATGTTTTCGTCTTCGATGATTTCGAGTAAGTGTGCTTCGGCATTGACGCTCGTTTGCAATAAATCTTCTTTTGTTGGGAAATCGCAGTGTGCATTGAGCAACAAAGTAATTTTTTCTTTATCGCTAAATTCGCGATTTTCGATAGTTCGTTTTCGTCGTTGATCGGTTTGAGCGCGACGATATTGGACGGAAGAGCGCGAGCGATTCGGTGCAACGTCGGCGTTTTCGCCATTGCTTATCGCGGATTTTGAATTATGAACTGAAGACTTATCGGATTTGTCGTTATTGTCTGTTTGATCGTCGCGAGTGTGCGCAGACTCGTCGTTGTTCGCGTTTGGTGCGTGCGATGGGAGGGCTTGCGCGTTTGCAATGTGCGTTGCGAAGAGTACAGAAAAAGTACATACAACGATATATAATCGCATTAATAACGATCGATTGAAAAATCGTCGATAGAACATGCAAGCCCTCGAGTGTTTATACGCATTGCCACGTGCAACCGTTATAGAGCACGTGAGCGAGTTCTTCGCCGTAGTCGCGACATTTGGCGAGGTCGTCTTGTGTGGGTACGAATTGAATGGTCATGGGATTTGTCATGTTTTTCGCCATGGGGGCGATGAAGTCTTGGAGTGCTTTAGTGCCGAGTGGAGCCCAGCCGTAGGAGCCGAAGACGGTGCCCAAATCGATGGGGAATTTCAAACCTTTAATATAGGTGAGAACGTCGGCGACCGATGGCATCATGCCTTGGTTGAGCGTGGGTGAGCCGACGATGAGAGCTTTAGAATCGAGTAATTCGCGGGCGACATCGCTGCGGTGTGAGCCCGAGAGGGGCATGACGACGGTTTCGACGTTGCCGGCGTTGAGCCCATCGGCGATGGCATAGGCCATTTTTTCGGTCGAGTGCCACATCGTATCGTAGACGACGACGGCTTTGTTTTTGCGGTAGAGGGGATTGCTCCAACGTGCATAGCGTCCGAGGATGTGTGCGATGCCGTCGCCGCGCCAGAGTGGACCGTGGTCGGGGCATACGATGGCGGGTTCGATGCCGAGTGTGGGATAGGCTTCGCAGAGTTTTGCGACAACCGATGCGTATGTCATGAGAATGTTGGCGAAGTATTTCGACGATTCTTCTTCGAGAATGGCGGGATCGTATTCGTCGTACCAACACGGGAGACCGGCCAAGTGCATGCCGAAAGCGTCGTTTGAGAAGAGGACGCGTTCTTCGACGTCGAAAGTCCACATGCTGTCGGGCCAGTGGAGCATTCGCGTTTCGACGAAGTGGAATTTGCGGCCAGCAATTTCGAGCGTCGAGCTCGGTGCGACGGGTATGGCGTGGAAATCGGCGCCAAAGTGTGCCGCGAGCGCTTTTGCGCCCATGACGGAGGCGTAGACTTTTGCGTCGGGGGCGATGCGTTCGAGGACGTAGGGGATGTTGCCCGAGTGGTCCATTTCGGCGTGATTGCTAATGATGGCGACGATTTGGCGAGGATCGCAGACGGATTTGATGCGCGCCATGAGTTCGTCTTCGAAGCCCTTTTTGACGGTATCGATGAGGACATAGCCGGAGGTGCCTTTGACGAGGAAGGCGTTGTAGGTCGAACCGCGACGCGTTTCGTAGCCGTGGAAGTTGCGCAAAGCCCAGTCTATAGCGCCTACGCGATAGACAGACGGTGAAATTTGAATGGCTTGAAAGGATGTATGCATTCCTATCTCCATGAGACGGTTGTGTGAAAAAAGAGGACATAGACGCCACTGCGCCTACAGTCGGCGCGACTATTACCAGATTTTGACGCAATGTGCGACTGGTAACGCGAAAAAAGCGATGACGTTTTGCAAAACATTATGAACGGATTAACACCTTTTTAAGCGCGTCGCAATGCGCTATATAAAGTTTGGGCGCATGGGCGTTGCACGGCGCCTATGAGCATGCGCGCTTTTGTCTCAGGTGTCGATGTATTGGCGTAAGCATGGCATCGCGCTCGTCGCGCTTGTTGCGCTCGTTGGTTTAGGAATGGATGGAAATGTGTGTTTTGAAGAGTCGATTGGCGCTGGTTGCGTTTGTTTTCGTCGGTATGACGTCGTTTTGTCGTTTGGCGTATGCCGATGGATGCGATAATTTGCCGTCGAATACGAAGTGGACGAATGGCATTGCCGATATTAAGCGTTATACCGAGGCTGAGAAGTACGACAAATCGCTCGAGATCGCTCGAAAGCTCTATAAGATATGCGATCGTTCACCTGTGCTCAATTATTACATTGGTCTTTCGTTGCAGGGCAACGGTGAGGACGTCAAGGCGACGCAGTATTTGCAACGCGCCAGTGAGTTGACAAAGGAGATGTCGGTTTCGGCCGAAACGACGCGGCTCATCTACTATGCTCGCTACGAAAGTGAATACCCAGAGCGGACGGAGAAGGCAGTCAATGCGCGTTCAGAAGAGATCCATGAGCTCCAAGACGAGAATAAGCGCCTGCGAGCACTCATCAATTCGGCGCAGATAGAACAGGCGGAATATAAATCCGTCGATCAAGCGATAAAAGCGCCCGAAAAGATTCGATACGCGCAGATGATGTGGGTTGGGATAAGTACGGGGATATTGGGCGTAGCCTTGACGACGGTGGGATCGACGTTATTTGCGACGGTTGACAATTACAAGATGGACAATGGCAAGCCCCATATTGCGCCTGCTTATATAAGCGGTTGGACGTTGTTTGGCGTTGGTCTTGGGCTGACGATTTCTGGCGCCGTGACGGCTGGTATTGCCGGATATCGATATACGCATATCGACGATTACGTCGATTTGACGGTGAGCGTTGCGCCAAATAACGTATCGCTTTCGCTTGTGTTTTAAATACGGTCGCCGTCTAGAACGATTAGAGCGTTGGATGCGTTTTGTGACGGCGTAGAAAAGAGATAGCGTAAGCGTAGAAAGAGATAGCGTAAGCGTAGAAAGAGATAGCGTAAGCGTAGATATAAGAGAGGGATGAAATGAAGACGAGATTTGGCTATATAGCCACGTTAGCGATGGTGATGGCCGTTGCAATTGGGGGATGTAATTCGGAATTGGAGGGGCTTGTTCCCGATCTGACAGAAGATAATGGCGGTGCATCGCATTGCAATAATGGAGAGAGGCGTTGTAATCCTTCGTCAGATATTCATAAACTTGCCAATGTCGAAAAATGCGTCGGTGGAGAATGGAAATTTGCCGAGAATTGCAATGCAACGCGTTGTAATGAGAAGATGACAGGCTGTGGCACTTGTATTAAAGGTGAGCAAGCCTGTATCAATGAAGATAATGGCATCGGCAAAATGATGCATTGTAATGAAAATGGTGAACTCGTCGCCGAATCGTCTTGCGGTCAGAGTTCGTGTCGCCAAGATAATCAATGTGGCGAGTGTATCAATGGCAAAGATGGTAAATGCGATGATGAGCAGTATTTGACGATATGCCAAGAAGGTAAATATACAACTATTGAATGCCATGATGGGTATACGTGTGCATCGCTAAAGGAATGCGGTTGTTTGAAGAATTCGACGCGGTGCACGAATTCAGAGGATGATGAAATCGGTTTGTTTCGCACTTGTGTGGGGGAAAGCTGGGACGATGGTGAAAAGTGCATGAAGGGCAACGATTATTTATCGTGCGAATCCGATTCGAAATGCGGAGAATGCCTGAATGGAACGCAAAAATGCGAGTTTAGCAGGGACGATGCGAAAAGCGTCGTATATGTGTGCAAAGATGGTAAATGGGAACATCTCCAAAATTGTTTTGCGTGCAATCATGACAAAACGGATTGTGTCGGCGGTGGATCGAGCGATAAAAGTAAAAAGTGAATAATGATAGATTTAGATGTTCTTTGATATAGATTTTTTTAGAATGGTATTGTTTGAATAGACATGACAGATAAAGATATAAGTGTGCGGTCGTCGTTGGTGCGGATATTGCCCGTATTGATGGCGGCGGTGGCGGCGATGGTGATGGTGTTTTCGTCGCGATATTGGGTTATGCCGCAAATCATGTTGCCGACGTTTGGTGCATTGTTGACGGGGACATGGCTCGTTCGCAGTAATCTTTGGCATTATAATAAGCGCAGGCTATTTATCAGCCTTCCGGCGGCATCGTTAGTCGGATTGTTGCTGTCGAAGACATTGGCGGCGAATGATTATTTTTGGGTATATCCGTCGCTCTATGTGGCATTTCTCGGCACAGCCGTGATATTGATCGCGGGGAAGACGCAGATTTACCCGTGTTTTGGTGCGGCCATGTTGCCGTTATTGTTCCAGACGACGTCGTGGTTGTATCCGCTGGCCGTCTTTATCATGGCGGTGATGTTGTGCGCAGGGCGCAGTTTTCTAGAGCGCATTGGGGCGCTCGATAGTTTGAATCCATCGGGGTTTCACGATTTGCCGGAGCAGCGTCGCGAGCGCGCCATTTATTATTTGCAAATGTCTTTGGGACTGTTGCCAGCACTCATATTCGTGCCGATTGCAGGTGATCACTTTTTGCTCTTGCCGCCGCTTTTCGTCACGTATACGTCGTTTTGCAATCAGAATTCGACGTTTACGCATTATCCGGTTCAGACATGGTTACAACTTTGCGTTGCGTTTTTCATGGGATCTCTTGCGTATTGGAGTCTTGGTCATTTAACGCAAGATTTACCGCATGTTTATGTGGCGCCGTTGATGGGGTTGGCGGCAGGCGTGATGGTCGTCTTGATGGTTGGCGTCGGGCGCGTCTTTCACAAATTGTTTCCACCGGCGATGTCGATGGCGTTGACGCCGTTTTTGATCGATTTTTATGCCCCTTGCCTCGTCTATGTGCCCATCATGGCGGCATATTTCATCTTCGTCGCATGGCTCGTTCGCACGCATCCGGCTTATCGTAGCCGCGACTTGAATTACATGTAAAGTTCGTGGTTGTTAAAAATTGCGTTCTATGTTAAGATAAATGGGGATTTGACAAAATGGTTTTGTCGAAAACCAACTGAACGCTTTGCAAGGAATGCGTAACAATGAAGAAGCTCGCTTTGGTTTTAGGTTGTTTAGTCGTTTTGACGTCGTTTGGCTGTAGCGATGAGGATAGTGCTGTTGACCTCACGAAAGCCAATTGTGAAAAAATGCGCGATTGTGGTCTGTTCGATAAGAATTCGACATACGAGTCGTGCATTGAAGCAGGGACAAGTGCCGTCGAGAGTAATTCGGCGTGCGAAGCCGAAAATGCGGCTTTATTGAAGTGCAGATTGAATTTGGCGTGCGATGAGTATAAGGACATAACGAACTTAAAGTGTGCGGAAGAGGCGAAGAAGGTGTTGGATTGCACAGTAAAGAATGCGATTAATCCAAAGCCTGAGAATTAATCTTGTACAAATTAATCTTGCATGTCGATGGTATATGGGAACATAGATTTCGCGCGTGACAGATGGCGTGCATGACGTGGTTTGGGGAGGTCAGGAGATGGACTTTGAAACGATAGGTACACCGTCGCAAAGACAGACATTCGACGCCGTATGGGCGAGGATCGACGAACAGCTGACAGGTAATGCGGCATACGATTTGCCGATACTCAAGCATTATCTCGATGTGTGCGATGAGATTTGTCTTGCGCCATCGGATTTGCGCACGGCGATAATCGGCGTCATGATGGGGTATCGTCCCGAAGGCGCGTCGGAACAATTTGCCGAGGTGACGGATTTCGTCGCCCATCGTGCAGGGTTGGAAATGTCGCGTGCAAAAGAGGCGGCAGATAGTGGCGATTTTAACGAGGCGATGCACATCATGACGCGCCTGATGAGCCGAATCAATTTGCTCTTCAAGCGGTTTCAAAAGTCGACGATATTCGATTTTCGCGATGATTTCGATGCCTTTACTTATCGCCACGCCAATTACGTCGAAGGCATGCTCTATTTGACGCCGTTTGCCGTCTCTCAAGGGCATCAGTTTATCGGTAAACTCTATCTCAAACTCAACGATATCGAACGCGCGATTGCGGCATTGCGTTGCGCCGTTGCATGGAATCCCGTCTGTGCAGGATATTATTTCGATTTGGCATCGGCGTATTATCAACGGCGCGATTTCAAACTGCATGCGTCTAATACGTCGATTGCCTATCGTTATTTGCGCACAACAGACGATTATCGTCGGTTTTATTTCGAAACGGCTCGCCAATTCGATAACGAAGCCGATCACAAATTTGCGGCAGAAATGTATAAATTGTCGTTGGCATTTGGCGAGAATCCTCGAGCTCGTGGATCGCTAGAGTATATCGAAAAGACGTGGTTCAAGTGTGCAACGCCGCCGCTGTCGCTCGATCATCTCAAGGCTTCGTGCCGAGAACACAACATTTCATTTGGTCCATCGTTGAATTTCATGTGCGATGTCGATGAATATATTGCAAAGATTCCAGAAAATGCGCTTTCGCATTCTTTGAGCTCCGAAAAGGAAAGCGTACTCGCCGTTTGGAATTCCATCGTATAACGCTCGATCGTCTTTGACTCTCTCCACATCGCATCGGCATTTGTCGATTGAAGCAAAGGCTCCCCGATTTGTAGGGAGCCCAATCTATTTCAATTCAAGATGTCATTTGTTTGCTTTTTGTCGAACGCGAGCACGGCGCAGACCATAGAACAAGGGAATTGTCGACAAGAATAGCCAGAGCGATGAGGAGGCAGGGCGATAGACAGTTGCCGAGCAGCTGTCGTCGGTGAGTTTGTCGGATTCATCTGCGCGTATTTTGTCGTTTGTAGATCCGTCGTTGCTGGATCCGTTGTTATTGTTTGAACCGTTGTTATCGTTTGAACCGTTATTATTGTTTGAACTGTTGTTATCGTTTGAACCGTTATTATTGTTTGAACTGTTGTTATCGTTTGAACCGTTGTTATTGTTTGAACTGTTGTTATCGTTTGAACCGTTATTATTGTTTGAACCGTTGTTATTGTTCGAATCTTTGTTATCGTTTGAACCGTTGTTATTGTTATCTGATCCGTTATTGTTATCGGAATCGGCATCGGAGATTTGAGAGATACATTGATCGATGAGTTCGTCGGTTTGACTCGTCCAAGATTTATCGCAATTGTATAGGAGTGCGCCCGTGGTGGGGAATCGGGTGATGGTGCCGTTTTCGGCGATTGTTTCGTAGTAATAAGGGGTGCATTCTTTGAGATCTTTGACATCGGTCGTCGCCCAGATGCCGCGCGTCTTCGTTCCACTCGTCAATGAAAGACGTTTGCAAGATTTCCCGATTCCGAGTGCTGCTTTTTGCGCATTGGCATTATCTTCGTAATGCAATTTGAAATGGAGTATACCTTCTTTGTCGACATAATGCGACCCCGCAGAAATCGGTTCATTGATGGTGAATGAAGTGTGCCCGAAGTCTTGCACGGCGATCATGTTGACGTGTCCGATGCCGATGAGTATGTGACCACCCAATATATTGACTCGGTGGCCGTTATTCATCGTAAATCCGCATTTTTGCGCTTCGTCGGCTCTGCTATCTTCATTGAATAGCGCGTCGAACATCGCATGCGGATCGATTTTATAGCTTGCAACGATATTTTCGCCCAGAGCCTTTGTGCCAAAAGCATCGATGCGCGCCGACATGCCCGTTCCCTTGTCGCCGCACTTTGCCACGCCGCCTTTACATGCGCATTTGGGCGTGCCGTCGCATTGGTCGGGGAACATTTTTGCGAAATTGTCGACGAGTTGACACGGCGAATGGTGTTGCATGCAACCGTAGTCGGGTGGCGTTATCGAAGAGGACATGGCGGCATGGAATTGGGCTGCTCTAAACAGATTGTCGCTCCAATATAGCGCTTTATACGACGGTTCATAGCAGTGTTTTCCTTCATGGCAGTGTTCACCGCAAGCATCGATAGCGGCATAGACGTCGGTTCGCACTTCATTTGTCAAGAGGTGCATGGCGCGTCCTATATAGGGGATCGATTCGCCCTCACCGTAGGCAAAAGCAGCCGTAGGTGCCAATAATCCCGCGATTGACAATGTAAACAAAAACTTTTTCATAGGTTGGTCTCCTCGATTGGGGAAGGTCAAACGCCCAGCACGCTGAGCGAAACCAGCCTATGAGAAATCATGGCAATGTCAAGAGCTGCACGGAAAAAAACGGTAGACGAAGCGACGCAAAGCGTTATCGCATGTATCGATCATTTGGATGATTGCCGATAGCCCCACTCAATCGATGGAGTGAGGCGCGAGACGAAAGGAGAGTATAGCGAAGCTCTAAGCCATGATATGATTATTTGCGCGTCATTTTTCGGTTTCGACGTGCGATATATCCCAAAGGGATGATCGACAAGAGCAACCAAAGCGAGTTGTTTGCGGGGCGATAGACGTTAGCGGCGCAATCGAAGTCGAGGTCTGAGTCGTCGTCGCCCACCGAACCCGTGCTTCCACTCCCCGATGGATGGGGGGGATTATTGGAGCCGTTGTTATTATTATCGGAGTTGTTATTATTATCGGAGTTGTTATTATTGTCGATAGAGCCATTGGCAACGTCGTTTATACATCCTTGGTAGAGGTTATCGGTTTTGTTGGTCCAAGAGTACTTGCAATTGTATAGGAGAGCACCCGTCGTTGGGTATCGGGTGATGTTGCCCTCGGTGTCGATGGCTTCGTAGAAATATGGCGTGCAAGGGTCGATATTTTTGTCGCTCTTCATCGACCATATTCCGCGGTAATTGTTTCCCTTCGCCCACTTTAAGGCTATGCATTTGGAACCAAGTGTTAATGCAGTCGCTTGCACTTTGACTTTTGCATCGTAATGCATTTTGAAATAGAGCCTGCCTTCGTCGTCGGTATAGTGCGATCCCGACGAGATGGGGTGAATGGGAACTTGTTCATGAGTGCGCCCGAAGTCTTGAACTGCTATCATATTGGAGAGCCCAATGCCGACGAAGGATTGGTTATCGGCTAAGATATTGACTCTGTGTCCATTATTATGCGTGAAGCCGCACTGCGATTTGACATCGGCGGTGCTGTCTTCATTGAATAGCATATAGAACATTTCATAAGGATCGACTTTAGTATTTGCGACGATGTTCTCGGCGGCGGCTTGCGTACCGAACGGCGTGACGCGCGCGCCCATGCGCGTGCCTTGTGTGCCGCATGTCGCTTTTCCCGTTTTGCAAGCACACGATGGGTGACCATCGCATTTATCGGGGAAAAGACTGGCAAAGTTATCGACGAGTTGGCATGGCGACGAGTGTTGAATGCAACCCCATTTGGGCGGTGTGAGCGTCGCGAGCATGGTGGCATGGAACGTTGCAGCTTTGTAGAGGTTATCATCCCAATAGAGTGCTTTATACGATCTTTCGTAGCAATGTTTACCTTCGTGACATTTTTTACCACATGCGTCGATAGCCGTATGCACGTCGGTGCGAACCTCGTTTGTGAGCAAATGTATCACGCGCGATTCATAGGGTATAGTGCTGCCTTCGCCGTAGGCAAAAGCGGAAGTTGGTGCAAGTAAACTGGCGATAAAAACCGAAAACAAGTATTTCTTCATGCGAGACTCCTACGGATAAAAGATCGACTGCTTACAACAGTGCTACGATAGCATAAGAAAAAAGATGCCGATTGTCGAGATTTGAGAAGGGGAAATGCGCCGATTGATATAGAAATCAATAGAATCAACGCATGATAGTAGCCAAAAGAGTCAGATCTATTGTGCCGTTTCGGATTGCGCGTCCTCGGGCGCGTCGGTTGGCGTTTTATCTGTCGGTGTTGTGGATTGTGGTGTAGATTTTCGGCTTTCTTTGAGGCTGAGGTCGCGTTTTCCTGGCTTGAAATTCGAGAGGTCGACTTTCATATAAGCCAGGATGTCTAGAATTTGGAATGTGGTTAGGCGTGAGCGGAACCCTTTCATATCGATGAGTCCGTATCGAATGATATAGAAGTCGCTTTCTGCATCGGGTGGTGTGAGGCGTTTTTCGAGGATTTCGGGGGCTTTTGCGTTGCCGTGGCATGGCGAGCAGTATCGTTTGAACAAGAGCTCGCCGACGTAGGCATTGGGATTTGGGTCGCGTTCGCTATAGACGGTATCGCCTGTTGCCAAGGAACCGAGTTGCGCACTTTGCGCCATGGCTTGGCTTGAGCGCGCGACGCTACGCGAAATCGAGGTTGAGAGCGTCTTTGTGCGACGCTGACAACCGAGAGAAATGATAGATAATAACGCCACAAATAACAGTATATATATGCGTTTTATATGTATATAATGATGAGACATTATTGGATATTTGCAGCTTGCTCGCGGATCGATTCGATCGTCGTTCGAATGTCGATAGTATGACTCGTCAATATGGTATCGCGACTTTTCGAAGCCATCGTCGTCGCTTCGCGATTGAGTTCTTGTAGATAGAAATCGATTTTTTTTCCGATACAAGTCACGGGGTCGGTTGGTGATTGGATGAGAATTCGCAGTGCCGAGAGATGAGTGGCGATGCGAGTTAATTCTTCGCTGACGTCGTATTTATCGGCGAGGATGGCGACTTCGAGAGCGAGTCTGTCGTCGTCGAGTTTTCTGCCGCTATCGCCGACGATAGATTGAATTCTGTCGTTGAGAACGTTTTTATAATCTTTCAATCTTTCAGGAGCTCTGACGAGAGCGGAGTGTCGGCTCGTATCGATTTCGTCGAGAGCATTGAGCAAATAAGTTTGCAGAGCTTTACCCTCGGTTCGTCGAGCTTTAGTGAGCATTTCGAGGGCTTGTCGCGTCGTTTCCAAAACGCCTTCGAAGAAGGATTCCGTCATTTTTGCCGAATAATCGATATCCCAAACTTCGCGTTGTGCGAGGCAGAATTCCAAACATTTATTTCGGGACCAAGCGCCATTGAAAAGAGCCGCTAGAGTCGAGGCACGGGCTTCGAGCAACGGCAAATTCAAATCGCCGCGCGATTTGCTTTGTTCACCGATGATAACATTGACATCGACGCGTCCGCGCCCGACGAATTGACGAATCATCTTTTGAAATAACAATTCCAGCTGCCCAGGCATGTTTCCCATCGAGACGTGCATGTCGAGACTACGGTGATTGAGCGTTTTCACTTGTACTTCGACGTCGATGCCATTGATATTGGCTTTGGCCGTTCCATACCCCGTCATACTATATGCCATAAAAACCTCACTATGGATGATTGCTTATATCAATATAAGACAAAATGTTATAAATTTAGTGTTGAAAAGATATCGTCTTATTGATTTTGGGCTTGCTATGCGCGATTGCGCATACGCTCGCCAGGCTCGCTATTTCACTTGCCATGCCGCAACCGCGTTGTGGCGGTTGGTTGCCCTTTGGGCAACTTCCGTCATGGCATCGTTCAATACGCTCGCTCCCGTTTGGGCTGTCGCTCGATCGAGCGATGAAAGACGAAAAATCCCCAAATGCCAGCGACAAATGGGGATTGAAATGATGGTGGGATGGCTTATGCCGATAGGGCAATGCCGAGCATCTTTCTGAGCTTGAGATAATCTTCGCTCAAGCCCCAAACTAGCAGAGAACCGATGCGATCTCGAGCCGATCGGCTACTGATTTTGCGTTTTGCGTCTTCTTCGTTGAGGAGCGATTCGATGATCGCGGGATCGTCGCAGAAGAGGAGGCCGACGCGGTTGGCAAAGTCTTCGACCGATTCCATGAAGAGTCGAATATTGAGTTGTTCGCCTTTGCGCTGGAAGTCGAAGATGAGTTCGGTGAGCGTCGCGCGGTCGGTAGCCGTAATGTTGCGATCGAGGAGACGGCTGACTTTTGCCATGTTTTTATCGAGCTCGATGTTGAGTTGCGGGCAAATCGTCTTGAATACCGTGAGGATGACTTTTTCGATGACTTGAACGCCGAGTGGGAGGAGATAGAAATCGGGGCGAATCAAGAGCAGAGCTTTAGCCGAGGTGAAGGCAATATCGCGAGCCGACCGATTCGAGAGGAAGTTCGAATTGACGAGGAATGATCTCGTCGAGAGGTATGCGTTATTGACACCGCGCATGGCATCGCATTGGAAGACGTGCGGAACTTCGGCAAATCCGAGAGCACTCGTTTCGGATTTGAGTATGTTGGCGAAGAGTGAATTATTGTCGAGATTGACTTCGGCATTTTTATTGATGCCATAAGTATCGAGGTCGTTAGAGAAGGCATCGCCGATGATGGGGGAGACGATGTGTAGGATTCGAGCCAAGTTTTTGTCGAGTGTATTGGGATAGATGAGCTTCCAGTGTTCGCCAGTTAGACGCGTGTCGATGGTAGGCATATCTTGTTCGGCGAATTGTGCAACGATGGCGCGACCATCGTCGTCGACCATGCCCAAGACGTTGAGGACGCGATAGATGCATAGCGAAGCATCGAATTGTTGCATGCGACGATAGCATTTTGCCAAATCGGTGACGGCATCGAGTTTGTCGGGGGCGAGGCGGAGAATTTCGCGGTTTTCGTGGACGGCATCGGCCAATTGATCGTCGTTCATGGCATAGAGTTTTGCCAAGATGACGTGGAAATTGACGTTGTCGGGGTACAATTCGCTGACGATCTTATAGGCTTGAGCCGCGCCGCGAATGTTGTTGAGTTGTTTGAGTCGTAGTTCGCCCAAGTTTTTGCACAAAACGGCCATGAGTTTGACGTTGAGTGGCGAGACATGGCGCTGACGTTCGATCATGCGTTCGAAGTTTGCTTCGATGGCCATGAAATCTTTTTGCGCTTGGAGCATCGAAATGATGCCTTGGAAGACTTCGATTTGGGAAGGTCGAATATCGAGAACTTCGTTGAAGATATCGATAGCTTTTCGCGGATTATCCAATTTTTCTTTGAAGATCCAAGCTTGCTTGAGTAGGAATTTGCACTTGTCGTCTTCGTCATCGCTGTATTTGATGAGCGATTTGAGGGCATGTAGTGCGCGATCCCAGTCTCCGGCGCGTTCGGCGATGACGAGAACGCGTCCGAGCGCGGCAGAGCTTTGCCGGCATTCGCTGAGAGCTTCTTCGTAGAGCAGGAGAGCTTTTTGTTCGTCTTTGAGTCGATTGAGATAATCGTCGCCGATGCTGACGAGCACGGCGGCACGGCTTTCAGGAGCCGTCATCATATCGAGGAGTTTTTCGCGCGCCGCCTTGATGGCATCTTCGTCGCCGCTGGCTTCGGAGACTTGGATAATCGCGTTGATGAGGTCCATATCGCCGGGGCGGACGTCGAGAGCTTTTTCGTAGAATTCGCGGGCTTGGGAGAGCTCGCCTTTTTCGCGTCGTGCATCGCCCATAGCCTTGAAGATGCGCGTGACGAGTGCGGGCTTGAGCATTTCGCGGTGAAAGATCATCAACTCGAGCATTTTGTGCTCGTCTTGCGCGGTGACGTCTTTTTTAAGCTCGGCATCGACGAGTGTATTGAGTGTTTCGAAATCGCGAGCATCGTAGCCGTGGGCTTGTTCGTAGGCGATGAGGGATTCGGCGTGTTGCCCTTGTTCTTCGTAGATAGTGCCTAGTGTGCGGTAAATGAACAGATTTTCCGAAACGGAACGGCTACGATCGTCTTCCCGCAATAGCGGCAAGAGCATGTTTTGTAACTTCACCAAATCGCCTGCTTCTAGCGCTATTTTCGATAGTCGCTCGATTTCTGAGAAAGTTTTTTGTTCATTCACCATTGGTTCGCTCCATGATCGATTAGATTTGGCACCCCCGTACCGATTGGGCATGCTACGTATCGAATATGTGTTTTACGCATTGTGCGTCGATCCGTAAAGCACAAACTTCTTTTCGAAGCTCAAACTACGCGGATGGCAACGGCATGCGGCGCAAATGGTACCAAAATTTGGCTTTTATGTCATGGATTATTCGATAGCGTCAGGATTCGATTCTGCGAGGATCGCCCAATTTGAAGCGTTGATTCATCGATTCGTCGGTGGAGATTTTATCGAAGACGTCTTTGTCGTCGATTTTTTCGACCATGTCGAAATAATCGATGATGGCATCGCGTATTTGTCCAATCGTCGGGAGTTTATAGGCATGCTCTCGCATTTGGGAAGAGTAAGCGAGTCCGCGAGTGAAGTAGCCTAGAAAACACTTGATCTTTCCGATGACGCCGACGGGTGAAATTGGGGTTGTTTGGAGTTCGTCGATATAGCGACAGACGAAATCGCATCGTTGTTTGAGCGTTGGTTCGAAGATGGGTTTTTGTTCGGTTTCGTCGGCGATTTGTCGTAGCAACCATGGGTTTCGGAGCAGTCCGCGTCCGACCATGATGCCATCGGCGCCCGAGAGTTCGAGGGCTCGGCGAGCATCGTCGCGAGTTAGGATATCGCCGTTGACGAGTACGGGTATGGAGAGAGCCTCGGAGACGGGGCGCACCATTTCCCAATGGCTTTTTCCGCGATAGGCTTCTTCGCGCGTTCTCCCATGAACGACGACCATTTGTGCGCCTTCTTCTTGTGCCATGTGGGCGATTTCGACGACGTTGATCGAGTGTGAGTTCCATCCGAGGCGCATTTTTACGGTCATGGGTATCGAGATGGAACGTCGAACTTGCTGAAAGATTTCGCGGCACAGAGCGGGCTCTTTCATGAGGGCACTTCCAGCGTTTCCCGACACGACTTGTTTGGCGGGGCATCCCAAATTGAGGTCGACGATTTGAGCGCCGCGTTCTTCGCACATCTTTGCGGCAAGGGCAATGCGATCGGGTTGGCGTCCGTAGATTTGGACTGATGCCGGGCGTTCGTCTTGACCGAGTCGTACTTTATCCCAGACGCGATCGACGTCGCGAGCGAGTCCTTCGCAATTGACAAATTCGGTGACGGTGAGTCCGCAACCGCCACATTGTCGAATGAGTTTTCGGAATAGGGCATCGGTAATGCCTTCCATCGGAGCTAGGGCTGTCGCTGGTGAGATTTCGATGGGACCGATTTGTATTTTATTGCGCATGAAAGACCTGTATCAGAATATGATTCGTATATGGGTATATGGGGATTGGGCGTGGACTTTAGGCGTCGCGCCGCCATGGCGGCGTATAATCGCCAGTTTGCATCGATACAACTAAAAACAGCCGATGGCGCAATTTCGTCGTGGAAATTCGTCGATGTAAGCGATATGAGAGGCAACGTAGCGCATCTTTCTCGGTTGGAGGTGTTATCTATGGCTACGCGCGTTGCACTGATTGCTGTGATTATCGAAGATCTGGCCTCGATAGAGGCATTTAATGCCATCGTTCACGATCATCGCGAAATCGTGATAGGTCGCATGGGGATTCCGTATAAGGCTCGAAGCATCAATATCGTTAGCATCGCCGTCGATGGCACGACAGCCGCGATTAATGCATTGTCGGGAAAGCTCGGGCGTTTGCCTGGTGTAACCGTGAAAACGGCATACGCCACGTTGCCCGAAGTCCCTTAGTTTAATTTATGCTCTGACGGGAACGTCTTTCTGACCCAAAAGGAATGCATGATGTACGATCCAAAATCGCTAAAAGCAGAAGAATTTATCGATCATCGAGAAGTACTCGACACGTTGGCGTATGCCGAAAAAATGGCAGCCGATCACCAAGCAGTCGTCGAAATCCTCGAAAAAGCCCGCAAACACAAAGGACTCTCGCATCGCGAAGCATCGGTATTGCTCGCTTGTGACGATCCTGCGATAAACGAAGAGATCTACAAGCTCGCTCGAGAAATCAAGCAACAATACTATGGCAATCGCATCGTGATGTTTGCGCCGTTGTATTTGTCGAATTACTGCATTAATGGCTGCGTTTATTGCCCTTATCACCTCAAGAACAAACACATTGCTCGTAAAAAGCTCACGCAAGACGAAATCGTTCGAGAAGTGACGGCGCTCCAAGATATGGGGCACAAAAGGCTAGCTATCGAAACGGGCGAAGATCCCAAAAATAGTCCGATCGAATACGTCTTAGAGAGCATTAAGACGATTTACAGCATTAAGCACAAAAACGGTGCGATTCGCCGAGTCAACGTCAACATTGCAGCGACGACAGTCGAGAATTACCGAAAGCTCAAAGAAGCAGGGATTGGAACGTATATTTTGTTCCAAGAGACGTATCACAAGGAATCGTATGAAGAATTGCACCCGAGCGGTCCTAAGCACGACTACGTTTATCATACCGAAGCGATGGATCGAGCGATGGAAGGCGGAATTGACGACGTCGGGTTGGGCGTGCTCTTTGGGCTTGAGCGTTATCGTTATGAGTTTGCCGCATTATTGATGCATGCCGAGCACTTGGAAGCGGTACACGGCGTTGGACCGCATACGATTAGCGTTCCGCGCATTAAGCATGCCGACGATATCGATCCGAATGCTTTCGACAATGGGATCGACGACGATACATTTTGCAAGATCATCGCTTGTATTCGCATAGCGGTGCCGTATACGGGGATGATCATTTCGACGCGCGAGAGCAAAGCCGTTAGAGAGCGGGCATTGGAGCTTGGAATATCGCAGATATCGGGAGCATCGCGCACGAGCGTTGGTGGATATGTCGAGCCAGAGCCCGAAGAAGAATCGTCGGCTCAATTCGACGTTTCGGATCGGCGGACATTGGACGAAGTCGTGTGCTGGTTGATGAAACGCGGCTTTGTGCCGAGTTTTTGCACGGCGTGTTATCGCGAAGGGCGGACGGGCGATCGATTTATGTCGCTATGTAAATCGATGCAAATCCTCAATTGTTGCCATCCGAATGCATTGATGACGCTCAAAGAGTATTTGATGGATTATGCATCGCCTGTGACACGGATCGTCGGCAACGATTTGATTCAAAAGGAATTGCCGAAGATTCCGAGCGATAAGGTTCGGCAGTTTGTCGAGAAAAACCTCGATAAAATTGAGCATGGCGAGCGAGATTTTCGCATTTGATTTGGCACGCAAGCGATAGATCCCCTTTGACCATTTATCGATGGTGGAGGGGAAACTCGTTTAGAATGGCGTGCATTATCGACGATATGGCTTGAGCGCAAGCGCATCGGGGCACGAAGCAAGCAATTGTGCCAGAGTTTTGCCGAAGATGGGGTGAATCCAGTCGGATTCGATATCGCAGGCGGGAACGAGGACGAAGTTTCGAAGATGCATTCTGGGGTGTGGCACGATGAGTTCTGGCGTGTCGATAATTGCATCGTCGTATAGCAATACGTCGATATCGAGCGTTCGCGGGGCACACGGAATGCTTCGAGTTCGCCCAAGCGCATTTTCGATATTTTGTATAGAAATCAATAATTGGCTCGGCGATAGGTGTGTAAGGCCCGATAGAGCGGCATTGATGTAGTTAGGCACAGATGCAACGGTCGAGCCGGGCTTGTCGAAATGCGGTTCAGTTTCGTAGAGATGGCTGATTCGTAGCTGATCGATGCATTGGCAGAGTGTGATTTTGGCTGTTTCGATGGCGTTTGAAACATCGCCCACGTTTCCGCCAATGCCCAATAATACTTTGTGCATCGTGCAATAAACCTCGTTCAAATGATATCGACCGATGACGGTAGAAAATCGAGCGCCATCGGTCGCATTTTATTGAGCGGTGAATTCGAAGTCCCGAATCACAGCCATGTGTTGGTTATAGATGGGTTTTCCGCCTTTGCAGTCATCGGCTTGGACGGGGGGAACGTCGCCTAACTCGCCGAGTTTATCGTAGACGCGCGAATCGAAGACGTGTCCGTTATTGTAGGAGTGGCGCCCGATTTTGGCGGGAATTTCTTTTTGTTGAAGATCATCGTCGACGAGGAGTACGTCGAGCGTTTTTCCGCGCGTTGCGTTTGTCGTCGTATCGCCGTCTTGGTCTTTAGGGCGAGATCCGTTATTTGAAAACGACGTATAGACGACTCTCTTGAGATCGGTTCTTCCGTTGAGGACAGTCGAGGAGTTGAAATCGCCGCCGACCATGACGTAATAATCGAGATTTTTCTTTTTATCGTTGGCGATTTTGTTTTCGATTTCGCGCGTGAGCGGACCAATTTCCTTGGCATTGTCTTTTGTGAGCAAGTGAAGGCTGACGACGAGAAGTTCTTTCTTGCCGGGGAGGTCGAGAATTGCCCATTCCCAATCGCGGTTATTGGCTAGGTTGGATTTCCAGTATCCGGATTCGATGATGGGGTATCGCGAAATGATGCCGTTGGGGATCCATGAGTTATCGACGTAGCGCCCGCGACTGTAGAAATAATCGGGTCCGAATGTGCTAGAGACCATGGAATTGATATCGTCGTCGTTATTGCGCCCATATCGGAATTCTTGGATCATGACGATGTCGGGTTTGACGGCTTTGAAGATGCGGATGCCGTGACCGGGATCGTAGGATTGATTATTTCCCGTCGAAATATTTGCTGCCATGGCACGGAAGGAGACGGTTTCGCCGTTTCCGCCCTCGGTATCGACGATGTGGACGGGGAAGGCAGATGTCTCGAGTTGGTTGAATCGCGGATCGGTGCTGGCAATTTTGATTTGAATGTCGATATCGGCGGTATCGCCCGCCGTGCCATTGCGTTTTGCGATGACTGCGACGGATTGTTGCGTGGCATATTGCGATGGGTTGAAGGTGATCGACGAGGGCTCGACGGTGGCGCGAGAGGCGTCGGAAGACGTAAAAGTGAGCGTGACGGGAGCACTGGGTTCGACATCGAGAACGGTGCTCATCTTTGTCGATCCGCCTTCGTAGACCGTGAGATTTTTGGGTGAAATGTCGATGCCGGCAGGATCTTTATAGCGGTCGTTGTCTCGATTGACGACGTCGAGCGACGGAATGGCAATGTTTTTGTAGGCGGGATCGGAGCTCTGTGTTGGCCCTAGGTGAATATGATAATTGATATCGCCGTCGCTGAGATCGTCGTTTTGCCCAGTAATGGTAAACGTTTGGGGCGTGTTCCAGTTACTCGTCGTGAAAGTCACGGAGCTCGGCGTGACGACGCCTTCGGAAGTATCGTCGGATGTTGCCGAAATGACGACATTCGATTTGGGTTCTTGAACGAGGACGACGGTGAAAGTTGCCGTCGCGCCATCTTCGGTGGTGAAGAGCCCTGTCGTCGGCGTGACGCGGACGAGTTGTTCGGGATCGGGATCGGGATCAGGATCGGGATCAGGATCGGGATCGGGATCAGGATCGGGATCGGGATCGGGAACGATTGTATCGTTGGTGCCAGGGCAAACGATATCGCGCACGACGAAATCGCCGTCGACGTCGTCGAGCGAGCTTTCTGCCGTGAATAGGATGGTGACGGTATCGCTATCGGGGCCTTTGTCGTCTTGGCACGTGACGAAAACGGTGAGTGATTCGTCGGAGCTTGGATTGTACGTTTTTCGCGTGGAGCCATCGTCAAAAGACGCACGTGCTCGCCCTGAATCGAGCGATTCGACGGTAACGGTAAACGGTGCAGTGGCGTCTTCGTCGGCTGTGACGATGAATTGGAAGGCTTCACCGTTGTGATCTGCGTGAACAGTGGTGGTTTCGGGAATAACATTGACTAATGCGTCGTCTTCGCTTGTCGCGTTGCACGAAGAGGCGACAAAGGCAAGTGTAGCGATAGTCCACAAATTCCGAATCTTCATATTCTCGACCTTTGGGCGATAAGCCCCAATATCAGGCGCCTATAGGCTCCTGTGTTGCATCGTATGCGCAAGTCGTCTTTGCGAACTCAAGGCGTTTTTGCGCGAAATCCATACCGAGATGATTGGTCAGAAGCGACTTAAGAATAACGATCAAAAACGAAACAAAACAGCCTAGAATCCAAGCCAAAAGACGTCGTTATTATTCGTCGCATGATGTGCATTTTAACGCTCCCATAGCCACAGAGGCTATATTTAGGGCGAAACATGGCTCGCATAACCATACGCTCGCCACGTTCGCGATTGGGTTCATAGCGAATCGAATGGATAAAAGCTAGAATTCATTTTAGTTTTTTGTCGAATTGTTTATGGGCGAGTCGATAGAATTTTGTTTGTGCGCTACGAAACAGAATAAAATTCAGTTATTAGTTCGTCGAATAGAATGATTTGCGGAGTAAATGGGTGTTTTGGATAGATTTAGCACGACGATCCGCCTAACGGCGCCCGAGTGGGCGGGATAAAAGAAAACCCGCCCGGAAGGGCGGGTGATGCGGATTAGTCGGCCGAACGGATATCGACGCGTCGTAGGGCCGATATGCAATCGTTACACGAGGCGAAGCGATCGTTTGGATCTTTTGCCATCATTTTTAGGACGATGGCTTCGATTTGCGGATTGACTTTTTCGTTGAATTCGTGGAGCGGAGGAGGTGGCTCGTGGACGTGTTTATAGGGGAGATCGCCTTTGACGAAGGGCAAGACGCCAGTGGCGCATTCGTAGAGCGTGACGCCGAGGGAGTAGATATCGGAACGGCAGTCGATGGCCGAACCTAAGACTTGTTCTGGGCTCATGTAGTAGGGTGTGCCGATGGCTTGTGTCGAGTTTTTGTCTTCGTTATTGACCATTTTGGCGAGCCCCAAGTCGAGTATTTTGAGGGACTTGTCTTTTTTGGCGAGCATCATGTTTGACGATTTGACATCGCGGTGGATGATACCGTTATCGTGGGCGCATTGTAGTCCTTTGCAGGCATGGACGGCGATTTGGGTGAGGAATTTGGTGGGGAAAGCGCCCGTTTGTTGGACGAGTTGTTTGAGGTTTTTGCCTTCGATGTATTCCATGGCAATGTAGACGTTGCCATCGTTGAGCGAACCGATATCGTAGATGGTGACGATATTGATGTGTTGGAGGGCGGCGGAGGCACGCGCTTCGCGCATGAAGTATTCGAGCGCGACTTCGTTGTCTTTGAGCTTATTGGAGAGGACTTTGAGTGCGACGGTGCGCATGAGGAGTGTATCGGTTGCTTTGTAGATGACGCCCATTCCGCCGTGAGCGACTTCTTCGATGATGCGATAACGTTCGTTGCCGATGGCTGGGATATCTTGATCGCACAAGCGGATCGTCGAGACGCGATTTCGCGATGGCGTGCGCATGATATTTTTTGAGGGCGTGCGACGATGACCGTTATCGAGCGGTGAGAGGGCCAAGGGATCGCGCGAGTTTTTGGCAGAAGGCTCGTTTTTGATCTTTTCGCTGATGCGAATCGAGACGTCGGCGATATCGTGGAAATTCGGGTCGATATCGATGACTTTTTGGTAGTTTTTTTGTGCGTTTTCGTTGTCGTCGATCGCTTCGTAGGAATAGCCGAGTTTATAGGCGATGCGACAAATGCGGTCGTCGGGCAATTGAGTCCAGAGTAGGGATTCGTAGCACAAGATGGCGTCGTTGTAGTTTTTGAGCTTGCAGTAGATATCGCCTTGGAGCTCTAGGGCGTGCGAGTAGGTATCGTGATTGGAATCGATGAGTTTGAGCGTTGAGAGTGCTTCGTCGAATCGTCCGAGAGTGATGAGTTTTTGACCGAGTTTGAAATAGAGTTTGAGCGATTTGAGGGTTTCGATTTCGGTGGTATCGTCGCCAAACTTTTTGGAGAGTCGGACGGCTTTGACTGTATCGTTTGCGCGAATGTAGTTTTGGAGGGCGCGTCGGAGATCGTTTGCTTGCTCGCAGCAGATGGCTGCTTTTTGATATTGAGCGGCTTGTTCGAATTCGTCGATAGTCGTATCGAGCGCTTGTGCGCGTTTGAGGACTTCGACGGCTCGCGGGGTCGAATCGGGATTGTCGAGCATTTGCTTTGCGGCTTGAATGGCCATCATGCGGCTGACGGAGACGGCACTGAGATCGTCGTTTGCGATAGCCAAATCGGCTTCGAAAGCGGCGATTTGCATTTCGAGCTGTTTGGTGACGTTTCCTGCCTTTTGATAGCACATGGTGGCATCCATGAAACGTCGAGCTTTTTCGTAGTATTGTGCAGCCTTTTCGTATGATTTGATTTGCATGAAGAGCTTTGCAGCTTTTGCGTATTGCTTGAGCCTGATGAAGCATTCGGCGGCGCGCTCGGTTTGGCCTTTGAGTAGGAGGATTTCGGCTTGTTTGAGGGTGTTGTTGCTCTTGACGGCAATGGCCTCGGCGTGGTCGTACTCTTTGGCTTGCATGGCCAGATCGAGCGCCATGCTGTAATCGTCGTTTTCTTCGCAAAAACCGATAGCTTCTTTGACGAGATTGGCGTTGACGAGTACGCCAACGGCTTGCGAGAGGCTGTTTCGCTTGATCGCCAAATCCCAGCGAGCTTGGTCATCAGAACTTAATCGATTTCTGATTTTATCGTTATTTATCGGCATTGTATCTCTAATCGTGTGAGTAGAACTACTGCAAAATACGCCGCATCAAAGTCACAAAGACTAGAGATTCGACATTTTTCTAGCGCGATTATTCTACACCTACATGTGCAGAATTGCAAACGTTTGTGTAACGATTGGTTCGTTATGTGCGATTTTGTTTAGTTGTCTGACCTCACCCCCGGCCTGTCTGACCTCACCCCCGGCCCTGTCTCTTATACACATCTGACGCTGCCGACG